>FTHQ01000446.1_pt1 | contig 239404 bp, 207 predicted proteins | sample 1641001 | NCBI WGS metagenome assembly FTHQ01 (sample SAMEA3914872, study PRJEB12502) | metagenome | biome: forest; material: soil | place: Canada | collected 2011-07-03 | depth 0.3 m | reverse complement strand
AGCCACCGCCGGTGCGGCCCGCGCCCGAGCCGCGCGAGCGCCGCCCGCCGTGGCCGCGCCCGCCCGGGCGCGCCATCAATCGAATTCAGCTGGAGAAAGACCGTGTTTACCTGCCGAAACCAGAGCTGCGGCACGCAGTGGGAGCAGTCCGACGTCGTCATCAAGGACGAAGGCCAGGGGCTGCTGTTCCGCTGCCCGCTGTGCGGCGCCCGCAACTATCTCGAACGCTTCGAGGACGACGAAGGCAACGTCGTCTACGAGCAGATGGAAGGCCGACCCTACCTCGGAGACCTGTCTTGACCCAACCGACCGCCACGCCGTTCAGCGCGCTGCCGCTGACGCCCGCCACGCTCGCGAACCTCGCGCAGCTCGGCTATGTCGACATGACGCCGATCCAGGCCGCGAGTCTGCCGATCGCGCTGGCCGGCCAGGACCTGATCGCGCAGGCGAAGACGGGCAGCGGCAAGACCGCCGCGTTCTCGCTCGCGCTGCTCGCGCGCCTCGATGCGCGCCGTTTCGACGTGCAGGCGATGATCCTGTGCCCGACGCGCGAGCTGGCCGACCAGGTCGCGCAGGAAGTGCGCCGCCTCGCGCGCGCCGAGGAGAACGTGAAGGTGCTGACGCTGTGCGGCGGCACGCCGATGCGCCCGCAGGCGCAGAGCCTCGAGCACGGCGCGCACATCGTCGTCGGCACGCCGGGCCGCATCATGGATCACCTCGATCGCGGCAACCTGAAGCTCGACGCGCTGAATACGCTGGTGCTCGACGAAGCTGACCGGATGCTCGACATGGGCTTCTTCGACGACATCGCGAAGGTTGCGCGGATGTGTCCGACGACGCGCCAGACGCTGCTGTTCTCCGCGACCTATCCGGACGGCATCGCGAAGCTGAGCCAGCAGTTCCTGCGCAATCCGAAGGAAATCAAGCTCGCGGAACGCCACGACGACAGCAAGATCCGCCAGCGCTTCTATGAAGTGACCGAGGACGAGCGGCTGCACGCGGTCGGCCAGTTGCTGAACCACTATCGGCCAGTGAGCACGATCGCGTTCTGCAACACCAAGCAGCAGTGCCGCGACCTGCTCGACGTGCTGCACGCGCAAGGCTTCCATGCGCTCGCGCTGCACGGCGAACTCGACCAGCGCGAACGCGACCAGGTGCTGATCCAGTTCGCGAACCGCAGCTGCTCGGTGCTGGTCGCGACCGACGTCGCCGCGCGCGGGCTCGACATCGCGCAGCTCGAAGCGGTGATCAACGTCGACGTGACGCCCGACCCCGAAGTGCACGTACACCGCATCGGCCGCACCGGCCGCGCGGATCAGGACGGCTGGGCGCTGAGCCTCGCGAGCATGGACGAGATGGGCCGCGTCGGCGCGATCGAACAGGCGCAGAAGCGCGAGGTCGAATGGCATCCGCTCGCCGAGCTGAAGCCGGCGGACGACAGCGTGCTGCTGCCGCCGATGGAAACGCTGCAGATCCTCGGCGGGCGCAAGGACAAGATCCGCCCGGGCGACGTGCTCGGCGCGCTGACCGGCGACGCCGGGTTCGACGGCAAGCAGATCGGCAAGATCAACGTGACCGAGTTCTCGACCTATGTCGCGATCGAGCGCGGCGTCGCGCGCGACGCGCTGCGCAAGCTCAATGCGGGGAAGATCAAGGGCAAGCGCGTCAAGGTCCGGTTGATGGACGAGGAGTAAGCGGGCCGCGGCGTGGGCGGTCGCAGTACCGCCGGGCGCCGCCCCGTTTGTCACGCGAGTTCGGGATAGCCGTGCGCCGCGGCTGCCTGCGCGAACCGCGCAATCGTGTCGTAGTCGGCCGGCGACAGCCGGTCGAATCCCTTCAGCCTCAGCACGCGCGCCCGTTCCGCGTCGGCGGCGACCGCGCGGTCCAGCGCATCCTGCAACGCGACGACCTGCGTATCCGCCAGCGCCGCCCGCGATGCGACGAACGGCAATCCCGGCGCGGACGCCGTCGTGCCGATGATCCGGATGTCCGTCAGCAGATCGGGCAGCGCGTCGCGCACATACGCGAACGTCACGCAGTCGATCGCCGCGCAATCGGCTTCTCCCGACGCCAGCGCACGCAGCACGTTCAGGTGCGAACCGAACGGCGTGACCGAACCGAAGAACCGGCCGTCGTGCGCGTGCGGCGCAACCGCGTGCCGGAATGCATTCATCCCGCTGTGCGAATCTGCGCCGTTGAAGGCGGCCCGCAACCCGCGGCAGGCGGCGAGCGTCGTCGCGCCGCCCGCATGCACGCGCGCCGATACGACCAGTACGCTGCTGTAGCACGCCCCATCGCAGCCCTCCGCCTCGAAAATCGGGGTCGCAATCAATCGCACGACGTCGCGCAAGCCGAGCATCCGGTACGGGTAGCCGCAGGTCTGCGACAGCAGCAGGTCGTCGCGCCGCCACAGCGCCTGCAGGTCGTCGAACGGCGCGTCGGGCAGCGCGACGTCGGCAGGCCCGCCCGCGTTCGCGAACGCATCGAGCGCGTCGCGCAGCAGCGCGCGCCACAGCACGGCATGGCGCGGCGTCACGTTGTACATCGGCAGGACTGCGATCCAAGGGTTCATGCCGGCATTCTACGCATCGGCGGCGGCCCGGATGCTTATCGGCCGCCAGACGATAAGCAAATGCGAATCGATTGGTTGGCGTAGTCGCCCCGCCCCGGTACCGTTCGAAGGCCTGCCGGCGCGCCACTGTGCGCGATGCCGGGCAAGCCGACCGTGATCCGCGAGACACCAGCGCACCCGGGCCGAGCGCCCCGGTTCCATCGCTCGTTCCCCGCACTGCCCGATCCACCTGCCTCAACGCCATGGCCGAATACTTCGACGTCGACCACGCGCGCGCGATCGCCGCGCTCGACGCCCGCTTCACCGCCCGGACCGAGTGGCCGACCTGGCTGCTGGTCGTCGTCATCTACGGCGGCTGGCTCGCCGTGCTGCTGCTCGTGCGCGACGGGCACCTGTCGCTCGGCGCCGCGACGCCGCCGCTGATCCTGCTCGGCGCGTGGCACCTGTCGCTGCAGCACGAGCTGCTGCACGGCCATCCGACGCGTTCCGCCTTCGTGAACAAGCTGCTCGGCTATCCGCCGCTGACGATCTGGTATCCGTACACGCTGTATCGCGACATGCATCTCGAGCATCATCGCGACGAAGACCTGACCGTGCCGGGCGTCGATCCCGAAACGAACTATGTGACGCAAGAACGCTGGGCGCGGCTGCCGCGCTGGCGCCGGGCGCTGACGGTCGCGCGCAAGACGTTCCTCGGACGCATCGTCGTCGGGCCGCCGCTCGCCATCGCCGCGACGTTCCGCGATGCGTTCGCCGCGTTCCGGCGCGGCGACTTCCGCTATCTGCCGATGTGGGCGACGCATGCCGCGTGCGTGGTCGCGCTGCTCGCCTGGCTGCAATGGGCGATCGGCGTGCCGTGGTGGTACTACCTGCTGGCCGTCACGTGGCCCGCGCTGTCGCTCGCGATGATCCGCTCGCTGTACGAGCATCGCGCCGCGCCGCATCCGAAGGCGCGCATCACGATCAACGAAGCCGGCTTCGCGATGCGGCTGCTGTACCTGAACAACAACTATCACCTCGTCCACCACGACATGCCGAAGCTGCCGTGGTACGACCTGCCGCGCGCGTACCGGATGCGGCGCGCTGCGTATGCGGAGAAATGCGGCGGCTTCGTGATCCGCGGCGGGTATCGCGCGTTGCTCGCGCGCCACGCGTGGACGCCGACCGATCCGCCCGTGCATCCGTTCGACGCAGGCACGGCATCGCTGTCGACGGGCAGCGGGATCAAGGTGGCGGTGGTCGACAGAGTGTTGCAGATCAGCACCTGACGTCAGACGTTTCCGCGTTTCGGCGCCCATCCTTACGAAAAGCCGACAACGTCGATCGCCGCCCGCGAATTGCCAATTGCGCCGGCAATGCGCAGAATGGCGGCTCATCCGGGGCTTCCAACAATCATTCGCCCCGGCTCCGCCGCACGGCCGCGCGCCGCCTTCCCCGACGACGATGCAACCCAACACCCCACCCAGCGCGATCCGCACGCTCGGTAACGACTGGTCCGTTTCCGCGATCACGGCGGGCTTTCTCGCGGTCCTGATTTCCTACGCGGGCCCGCTCGCGATCTTCTTCCAGGCGTCGCAGGCCGCGCATGCGTCCAACGAGATGGTGACGTCGTGGGTCTGGGCGATCTCGATCGGCGCGGGCGTGTCGGGCCTGTTCGCCAGCTGGAAGCTCAAGGTGCCCGTCGTCACCGCGTGGTCGGCGCCCGGCACCGCGCTGCTCGTCGGCCTGTTTCCGCAACTGACGCTCAACCAGGCCGTCGGCGCGTACATCACGGCCGCGCTGATCATCCTGGCGATCGGCGTGTCCGGGTATTTCGACCGGCTGGTGCGCCACATCCCGCGGGGCATCGCGTGCGGCATGATGGCCGGCATCCTGCTGCCGTTCGGCATGCATGCGTTCTCCGCCGCGTCGGCGCAGCCCGCGCTCGCGTTCGGGATGATCGCGGCCTACGTGATCTTCCGGCGCCTGCTGCCGCGCTACAGCATCGTGCTCGTGCTGTTGACGGGCGCCGCGCTCGCGACGCTGCTCGGGATGACGCATCTCGGCAACGTGTCGCCGAGCCTCGCGCGTCCGGTCTTCATCGCGCCCAAATGGACGCTGGGCACGACGCTCAGCCTCGCGCTGCCGCTCGTCGTCGTCAGCCTCACCGGCCAGTTCCTGCCGGGGATGGCGATCCTGCGTGTATCCGGCTATCACACGCCGGCGCGCCCGATCATCACGGCGACCAGCATGATGTCGCTGGTCGTCGCGTGCTTCGGCGGGATCACGATCGTCGTTGCCGCGATCACCGCGGCGCTGTGCACCGGCAAGGATGCGCACGAGGATCCGGACCGACGCTACGTCGCCGGGCTCGCGAACGGCGTGATCTACCTGATCGGCGGGCTCTTCGCGGGCACGATCGTCACGCTGTTCTTCGCGCTGCCGAAAGCGTTCGTCGCGATTCTGGCGGGACTCGCGCTGATCGGCGCGATCAGCGCGAACGTGCACGGGATCTTCGAGGACGAGAACCACCGCGAAGCGTCGGTGATCACGTTTCTCGCGACCGCGTCGGGGATGACCTGGCTCGGGCTCGGGTCGGCGTTCTGGGGGATCGTGATCGGGTCGGTGGCGTATGGGGTGTTGAACAGGGTGCGGCGGCCCGCGTGACGCACGCCGCGCACGGCCGCTTCATTCAATGCGCATGCCGGCGCACCAGTTGCGCAAGCACCTCCTCCAGCGTCGTCGCCCCGTACACCCGCTCCGACACACCGGCCTCCACATCGATGCGCCCCGCGTTGTGCACATCGTAGAGATCGACGATCAGCTGCGCATGACGTTCGCTGAGCCCGGCCCGCAGCAGCGTCGCATTCCACGTGTCGCGCGGCAGCTCGTGCGCGACGACCGAGCGGCCCGCCGCCGCGCCCAACGTATCCGCGATCGCCGTCACACTCACCCGCCGCGGCCCTTCGACGCTGACGATGCGCGGCCCGCTGCCGCCTTCCGGCGCATCGAGCAGCAGCCGCGCCGCGACGACGCCCACATCGGGTGCCCAGACCGTCGGAAACACCTTGCCGACCGGATGGTGAAAGCTCGGCAGCACGCCGGTGCCCAGCGCGACCGGCAGCACACGCGCCCAGTTCTGCAAATGTTCGGCCGACCGCAGCAACGTCAGTTGGGTGGGGATCGGCTTCAGCCGTTCCTCGAAGTCGTGGAACAGACGCGTGATACCTGTATTGCCTTCAAGCTCCGCGCCGTAGTCCGACAAAGCCAGCAACGCCGGCGGCGGGTTCGCGGCGAGCGCGGCGGTCGCTGCATCGATCGTCCGTGTCATCGTCGCGGCCGGATCGGGGTCGGCGGCCGGCACCGGGCACAGCATCTGCACGGCCCGCGCGCCGTCGATCGCCGCGGCGATCGCGTTCGCGTCCGTCAGGTCCGCGATCGCGACATCGCAGCCAAGCTGCACGAAACGTTCACGATGGCGTGCGTCGCGCAGCACCGCGCGCACGGAATGGCCTGCGTTGCGCAAGGCCGTCACGGTCGACAAGCCGACGTTGCCGGATGCTCCGAAGATCACGAACACGGTCCGCTCCCGAGGGATGAAAGTGCTGTGATTGTCGGCGAGCGCGGCCCGAAAGGCGCACACGGGGGGATGAATCGAGCAGGAAAGGATGACGGGATGCGAGCGCGGGTACGGCCCGCGCGTCCATTGGCGGGCTAGCGACGCGGAGGTTTCGCGCCATCCTTACCGTCATACGCCAGCCGCAACCCGCTCCGCACACCCGACCGCGCGATCTCCGTCGGCGTCGCCCCCAGCACGCGGTTCATCCAGTTCGCCATATGGCTCTGATGCGCAAACCCAGCTTCCAGCGCGATCTGGCTGATGCTGAGCCGGCCTTCGAGCAACAGCGCCTTCGCGCGCTCCACCCGGCGCCGCACGACGTACTGGTGCACGGGCATCCCGAGCGTTTCGCGGAACAGCACCTTGAAATGCGGCACGCTGATCGACACGAGCGCCGCGAGCTCGGCCAGCGTCATGCGCCGGTCGAGATTCGCTTCGACATAGTCGATCACGCGCGCCGCGGCCTTCGGCGCCAGCGTACGCCGGCGTTCGCGGAACGCGGGCTGGGCGTCGACCAGCCGCGCGACGAGCGCCGTGCACAGGCTTTCCGCGTAGAGCGGATCCGATGCGTCTTCCGCTTCGAGTTCGGCGGCCATCGCCCACGCGATGTGCTGCAGCCGCGGGTCGCGCACCTGCAGCCGCCGGCGGATCTGCGCGTGCGACGGCTTCAGTTCGAGCTGCTCGACGGTGCGCCGCACGAAGGTGTCGCTGAGCGCGATGTGCAGGATCCGGCAGTCGGCGCTGTCGGTCCACTGGCCGGGCAGGCCAGCCGGAATCACGTCGACGTCGCCGTGCGCCTGGATACGGGACACGCGCTCGCCGTCGCATACGCAGTCCGCCCGCACCGGCGCACCGATATGCACGCCGATCCGGTGATGCTCGGCCGCCGGAATCCGGTACGTGCCCGCGCGAATCTCCAGCAGCGACGCGCCGAAGCCGTGCCAGCCGAGCCCGCGGCTGGAGCGCAGGCTGACCGGGACGCCGTTGTCCGTCGGCGCGGCAAGAATCGGATCGCTCATTGATGGTCTCCACCAGATCAGGTGCCGAATGCGCATTGTGACGCGTTTCGGGCCGGCGTGCCGGCCGTGCGCGAGCGCCGCCGGATCAAGCAGAAAAAGATCATCCGTTTCTGCTCGGGACGATCCTTGCGTGCGCGCCGGCGGGCGCCACGCCGCTTACGATCCGTTCATCCGACACCTACGGAACCCGTCATGCCCCATTCCTGCCCGCAACGCGCGGCGTTCATCGCGCGTTCGCCGTCCACCGTTCGCCCTTCATCCGGCCCCGACGTCCGCAATACACGCACCGCCATCGCCGCGTGGTGCCTGCGCGTGGTCGGCTGGTACCGGCTCGAACGGCTGCTCGCATCGATTCCCGACAGCAACGACGATTTCGGGCTCGCCTGACCGCCGGTCGCGCCTACTTGCGTCGCCGCTCGTGCGACGCCACCGTCGCGCCGTCGATCACCGGCGCACCCTGCTTGATCAGGAAGTCGCGGAACAGCCCCGTCACTTGCGAGATCCGCCGGTCGGCGAGCGTCACCACATACCATTCGCGTTCGATCGGATTGCCGGGAAACGGCAGTTGGCCGAGCAGCCCCGTTCGCAGTTCGAGCGCACACGCGTGCAACGACAGGAACGCGACGCCGAGGCCCGCTTCGGCCATCTGCTTGATCGCCTCGTTGCTCGACAGTTCGGAACCCACATGAAAGCGATGGCCCGCGTTCTTGAACAGGCTCTCGACGGTCGAGCGCGTGCCCGCGCCGCGCTCGCGCACGAGCAGGTGCGCAGATTCGAGATCCTTCAGCGCGACGCGCTTGCGCTGCATCAGCGGATGGCCGGGCGCCGCGACGAACACCATCGGATGCTTCGCGAACTCGACCGCGTGCGTGCGCAGTTCCTTCGGCGCGCTGCCCATCACCGCGAGATCGATTTCATGCGTCGCGAGCATGCGGATGATGTCGTCGCGGTTGCCGACCTTGAAATACGTCTTCACGTGCGGACGCGTCGCGGTGAATTTGACGAGCAGCGGCGGGATCAGGTATTCGGCCGTCGTGATCGCGCCGATCCGCAGTGTGCCGCCGAGATCGCCCGTCAGCGCGGCCACTTCGTCACCGGCCTCGCTCCACAGATGCAGGATCTCGCGCGCGTAGCGCGCCACGATCTCGCCGGCCGCGGTCAGCTGCACGCCACGCCCCACCCGCTGCAGCAACGCGGCGCCCACGGCCTCCTCGAGCAGGCGAACCTGCAGCGACACGGCCGGCTGCGTCAGGTTCAGCTCCTCGGCCGCGCGCGACACGCTGCCGAGCCGCGCGATCATGTCCAGCGCCTTCAGCTGCCGGAACGTTGCGGTCTTTCCTATAAGTGAATACATATGAGTCGCTTATAAACATTAAATTGTTCGAGTGGGTTCGAAACTATATCGTCGGTTCTTGAGCAATGTCATCCGAATCGTCATTCAGCGGGAGCCCAACATGGACAACACCACGCCCACCCTTGCAACGGACCGCGCACCGCGCGCGCCGCGCATCGTGATCGTCGGCGGCGGCGCCGGCGGCCTGCAGCTCGCGACGCGTCTCGGCGATACGGTCGGACGCCGCGGGCAGACCGACGTCGTGCTCGTCGACCGCTATCCGACGCACTTCTGGAAGCCGCTGCTGCACGAAGCCGCATCGGGCCATCGCGATCCGGCCTCCCACACGATCGAATACGCGGCGCAGGCGAAGCGTCACGGCTTCCGTTTCGTGCAGGGCGCGCTGCGGCGGGTCGACCGCGCGGCCCGCACGGCGACGATCGCGGCCGTGCGGGATGCGGACGGCACGGAAATCCTGCCGCAGCGGGAACTCGACTATGACGATCTCGTGCTGGCGGTCGGCAGCGTGACGAATTTCTTCAATGTGCCGGGCGCCGAGCGTCATGCGCTGCCGCTCGAAAACCTCGACCAGGCCGAGGATTTCCGCCGCAAGTTCCTCGCTGCGTGCACGAAGGCGAATCACCTGGCCGAGCAGCAGCCCGCGCGGCGGGGCGCGCCGATCTGCATCAACGTGATCGGTGCGGGCGCGACGGGCGTCGAGCTGGCCGCCGCGCTGCGGCACGCGATCCAGCAACTGACCACGTACCGCTTCAAGGCGCTGGTGTCCGCACGCGACGTGCACATCCGGCTGATCGAAGGCGGCCCGCGCATCCTGCCGGCGCTCGACGAACGGCTGTCCGGCAAGATGCACGCGCAGCTTCGCGCGCTGAACGTCGACGTGCTGACCGATACGCGCGTGGCGGAAGTCGGCGCGGATGCCGTGACGACCGCGGCGGGCGAACGGCTCGCGAGCGACATCACGATCTGGGCGGCCGGCGTCGCCGGCCCCGCGATGCTGCGGGACATCGGCGACATCGCGCTGAACCGCTCGAACCAGGTGATCGTGACCGACACGCTGCAGACGCCCGACGATCCGCACGTGTATGCGTTCGGCGATTGCGCCGCGTGCCCGTCGACTGGTGCCGGCGGATTCCTGCCGCCACGCGCGCAGGTCGCGCACCAGCAGGCCGTGTATCTGGTCAACGCGTTCGCGCGCCGCGTCGCCGGCAAGCCGGTGGCCGGCTTCACGTTCCGCGATGCGGGCACGGTCGTGTCGCTCGGGCATGCGGGTGCGGTGTACCAGGCGGACATCGGCGTGCGCTCGCGCTCGCTGATCGTCGACGGGCTGGCGGCGATCGGGCTGTACAAGTTCCTGTATCGCAAGCACCTGTTCAGCGTGGTCGGCGTGAAGCGCGCGCTGTTCCAGTCGCTGAGCCACTGGCTGCAAAGCCGTAACCAGCCGTCGATCAAGCTGCACTGATCGCGCCTGTTCGCGCGCACCCTCGCAACGCGGCATATCGGGCGGGCATCGCTCGATATGCCGTTTCCTTATATGCATATGCGTGATGCATCCAGAATGTGCGCCATGCTGGTGCATCACATTGAAGGCCGTCGATGCGCTGCCATTCGCGCGGAAAATGCCGTGCGACACGTGTCCCGCGCCCGCTCTGGCTTGCCACCCCATTCATTAGTCAAATCGTATGAGTCGGCTAAAAATATTAATTGGTCGCATTTTCCGGATCGACGCTAAGGTGTGTGGCATTCCCGTCGGCGAACGGATCATCACGTTTCTGAAAAGGAATCACCGTGGTCATCGAAGCCATCGTCACCCGTCTCGACGCAGCATTCGCCCAGATCGAAGCAACACCGGATTCGCGCGAATCGCGCCATCAGCGCGACGCGATCATCCAGTGGCTCGACCGGGCATCGGAAGAAGGATATCGACTCGGTCTCGTCACGACGCTGCCGGCCGCACGGCTCAGCGACATGTTCGAAGGCCAGTTCGGCCGCGCGAACCTCGACCGCTTCTCGGTCGTCGTCACGGATTCGGATCAACAGGACTCCGGATCAAATCAACATCCGTTCGATGTCGCGTTGCAAGCGCTCGGCGTGCCGCCGGAGCGCGCGGTCGGGATCGCGAGCAGCGAACCGGAACGCCGCGAAGTCGAACATTTCGGCCTGTCGCGCTGCGTGAACATCACCGATACGGTGCGCTCGATCGCATCGGCCGGGCTGCACTGAACGCCCGCCCCCGGGCCGGCCGCAGCCGGCCATCATCGTCGATCCGGCGGCAATCCGACGATTGTCCGACCGCATCCTGACATTCTGCTGTCAAAGTCGCTTGCAACACTCCGGGGCTCGACCACATTGCCCCGGAGACGGTACGACGCGCATGCGCATCGTGCCGTCCGTTGCCCGCCACGATGACACGCCCGACCCGCACCGCCGCCGCCCTCACGATCGCCTGTCTGTTGCTCGCCGCCTGCGGCGGGGATGATGACCCGACGCCGCCCGCCACGTCGGTCGACAACAACGGCACGGCGCCCGCACCGCAACCGCAACCTCAGCCCACGCCTGACCCTGCGCCCGCGACCTACTACCAGACGAAGACGCCGTACCGCCCGCAGCAGGACGCCGCGACCTACGAAGCGCCGCCGGCCGACTACGCGCCGGTCTACACCGAACTCGTCGCACGGCACGGCTCGCGCGGGCTGTCGGGCTTCAAGTACGACGGCGCGATCTACGCGATGCTGGTCAAGGCCGAGGCCGACGGCGCGCTGACCGCGCTGGGCGCGCAACTCAAGGCCGACACGTACGCGATGATGAAGGCCAATGCGCTGCTCGGCTACGGCGTGCAGGGCATCTCGACACCCGGGTACGGCAACCTCACGCAAACCGGCATCCGCGAACATCAGCAACTCGCCGCGCGTCTCGCGCAGCGGCTGCCTGCGCTGTTCGCCGCGGGCAACCGGCAGGTGGTCGTCGTCAACTCGGGCCAGGATCGCGCGGTCGACAGTTCGACATATTTCTCGGCGGCGCTCGTTGCCGCGCAGCCGGCACTGGCGCCGGCCATCACGCTGCCGGCCGCACCGGCCGGCTATCCGGCGAACGCACCGGTCGCGCAGCCGGCCGGCACCAATCGCTTCCTGCTGTATTTCCACTCGCTGAAGCCGGCCACCGATCTCGTGACCGACACGAGCGATCCGTACTACGCGACCTATCAGGCGAGCCAGGCATACCAGGCCTATGCAAACGACGCGACGGTGGCCGCGAAGCTGAAGGCGATCAAGGCCGCGCCCCAAGCGGCCGACGTCGCGCGAACGGTGCTGACCGCGCTCGTGTCGCCGGCCTTCATCGCGAAGCTCGGCACCGACGGCTACACGTTCGCGAACACCGGCACCTATGCGTTTACATCGACGGACGGCAAGTTCACCAACACGCTGAAGGGCGACGGCAAGACGAAGATCGCGACGGCCGTCGATGCGGTGAACGTGCTGTACAACCTGCTGCAGGTTGCGCCGGCCATGACCGCGGAAACCGGCGGCGTCACGATGGAGAAATACATCGGTGCCGAGCAGGCGCAGTATCTCGCGTACCTGCAGGACGCCGAGGACTACTACCAGAAAGGGCCCGGCATCCAGGAAGCGAACCCGGTGACGTACCGGATGGCGAAGGTGCTGCAGGACGATTTCTTCGGTGAAGTCGATGCGATCGCGCGCGGCGACCTGACGCATGCCGCGAAGCTGCGCTTCACGCACGCGGAGATCGTGATTCCGTTCGCGTCGATCATGAACCTGAAGAACGTGTTTGTGCCGACGCCGCAAGCGCAGACGTACACGTACGCGAACAACCCGTGGCGCGGCGACCAGGTGTCGCCGATGGCCGCGAACATGCAATGGGATGTTTATCGCAACGGGACGCGGCTCATCGTGAAGATGCTGTACAACGAGCGCGAAACGGATTTCCAGGCCGCGTGCGACGGCGCGAAGATCGCGCCAACCAGCCACTTCTACGACTACGCGGGGCTGAAGCAGTGTTACGGGTATCAGTGACGCATGGTGACGACAACGTATGCCGGATGCGCGATGCATCACGTCGACGACGTCCGCCCTTGTCCTTCATGCCCGCAATCACCGTCGACAATCTCGAATATCGCGGCCAATTAAAATATCTGATTGCGACCTATCAAGTTTTATCATCTCTGGTCGTTACTATGAATTTCGACCAGGGATGGCATGAATTCAATCATTACGCGCTCGTTTGGCGGACTCACTCGCCCCTACTATATTCGTAACTTTCTTTTCAGCTTGATCTTCCCCACGGTTTTCATCTTCATTTCCAGCTTCGGGAAAGAAAGCCTTCCCGGAGGATTGCTCGCGCTTGTATTGATTTTCATGGCGGTGAGTTGCCTCCTCTACCCTTATTCCCGATTTGTCTACGAAAGCGTCGTGAACTACATCGTTGGACGCAATATGTTCTTTGTCAATGCAGCATTGATGCTGGTTGTCAAGTTCATGACCATGTTCCTGTGTTGGTATCTAGCCATTTTCATCGCACCGCTCGGCCTGGCATACCTTTTCTTCCGTCATCGCCCGACAGGCGCCAACTGAAAAACCGGCCCCGCGCGGTCAAGTACCGCGCTCGGTCATGTCCGCCCGACTCACCCCTTCCCCCCTTTCCGCTCGACGCTCCACGTATGGATCGGCCGATGCCCGGGCCGCTCCCACTCGGGCGGCATCCACAGATGCTTCAAGCGCTGCAGAACCGGCCCGGGTGCGAGCACATCGCGCCACATGTCGACGAATTCGTGCACGTTCAGAACAAGAAAGTTGTACGAACGAATCTGCTGCGTGATGCCGTAGTCGACCGGCTCCGTTTCCTCGACATAGGTGCCGAACATCCGGTCGAAGATGATCAGCACGCCGCCGTAGTTGCGGTCGATGTACCGCGGATTGCGGCCATGATGCGCGCGATGGTTCGACGGCGTGTCGAACACGTACTCGAACCAGCGCGGCAGCCGGCCGATCGCTTCGGTATGCACGAAGTACTGGTACGTGAGATCGACGGCAAGCAGGAACAGCACGACGGCGGGCGGAATGCCGAGCCACACCGGCGGCAGATAGAACAGGAACACGCCGACGAACGCGTTCAGCAGTGACTGGCGCATCGCCGTCGTGAAGTTCATCACCTCGCCGCTGTGATGCGGCACGTGTGCGGCCCAGAACCAGCGCACGCGGTGCGACGTGCGATGAAACCAGTAGTAGCAGAACTCGACGACGACGAAGATCGGCACGATCGTGAAGCCGTTCACCGGCACGTCGAACAGCCGGTGTCGATAGACCCACGCGAAGATCGCACCGCTCAACAGCAATCCCGTCACGGTCTCGGCCACCTGATAACCGGCGCCGAGCGACAGGTTCGCGACGATCTCCTTCCAGGAAAACGGTTCGCGGCGGCCGCGCCGGGTCATTACCGCGTACTCGACCGCGAAGGCGATCAGGAACACCGGCGTCATGCCGATCAGCAGCACCTGCTTCCAGTCCACGTCGTTACCCAGGAACGCATGGAGCCACGTCATCAACTCGGTCGGCATGTCGGCAGCCTCGATCGGGAACTGCCGCGCAGTATGGTCGCGCACGGGTCGGCCCGCGTTGACACTTGCCGACGATTACTTGACACTTTCCGCCATGCCCGCCGCCTCCCCGCTCGCGACCCAGCGCATCTATTACTCGAGCACGTACGTGCGGCTGCTGTTCGACTATCTGTCCGGGCAGGGCAAGGATGCGGCGCGCGTGCTCGGCGAGGCACGGCCACCCGAGGACGACCGCGGGCTGACGCTGTACGCGAGCGCGCATTGGCGGCGTCTGCTCGAACGCGCGGCCGATGCGCTCGACGATCCGCTGCTCGGCCTGCACGTCGGCCAGCGGATCACGCCCGCGCATCTCGGCGCGCTCGGCTATGCGCTGCATGCGTGCCGCGACGCCGGCGCGGCGCTCGCGCGCTGGCAGCAATACGAACACCTGATCGCGAACGTCGCGCGCATGGAAGTGCGCGTCGAGGCAACGTCAGTGGCGATCGAATGGCACGATGCACCGGAACCACTCGGCCCGCTCGTCGACGAAGTCGCGCTGACCGCCATCGTGCAATTCGCGCGCAATATCACCGGCACGCGCACCGGGCCCGACGAAGTCGGCTTCGTGCATCCGTCGCCCGGCGACGAACAGCCGTACCGCGACTACTTCGGCTGCCCGGTTCGGTTCGGCCAGCCGGTGAACCGGCTCGCGTTCCCGTTGCGCTTGCTCACGCAGCCGCTGCAGCGGCCCGACGACGCGCTGCGGCAGATGATGGAGCGCCAGGCGAGCGCGCTGCTCGCGGAACTGCGGCAGACGGACGATCTCGAACAGTCGGTGCGCGAGGCCGTCGCGCGTTTGCTGACGCAGGGTGAAGTGAGCATCGAGCAGATCGCGTCGGATCTGCATGTGTCGTCCCGCACGCTGCATCGCCGGCTGGCCGGGCTCGGGCTGAACTTCCGGCGCCTGCGCGAGGATACGCGGCGGCGGCTCGCGATCGATCATCTGAACGATCCGCGGCTCACGCTCGCCGAAGTGGCCTGGTTGCTCGGCTATTCCGAACACAGCGCGTTTACACGCGCCTTTCGGCGCTGGACCGGGGAATCGCCGCAGCAGTGGCGCAGCCGTCAGCCGGCGCGGGCAGCCAGCGTCGCGCGCGGCTGAGCGGCTGTTGGGGCGGGTGCACGCATCGCGCGCGGACGAACTCGCATCGGCTCGCGTGGTCGAACCCGCATCGCCGGAGAACCCTCATGAAACGCGTCGCCCTTGCCGCCGCCCTGACCCTGTTTGCCGCCTTCAACGCGCCGGCCATCGCCGGTGCATCCTCCGGCGCTGTCGCGCCGGTTCCGGCTCAGGCCCACGCGAAAAATTGCGTGCCGTCGCGGGATGCCGCGCCAGGCGCCCGTTCGCCGTCCGGCGCACCGCCGATCCGCGTATGCGTCGGCGACGCCGACACGCAACTGAACCTGCCGTGGTTCCTGACCGACGTGCTCACCGCGGTGGACACGCATCAGTCGCCAAGCGGCCTGCTCCACAAGATGCGCAACGATTTCTGAAGCGCAGCCGCCCCCATCGTTCATGGCCCGTCGGCGCGCTTCAGCACCTCGATGAACGTGCCGACGATGCCGGCCCACATGGCAGGATCGGCAATACGCTCCAGCAGCACCCGCAATGCCCGTCGTTCTTCGTTCGACAGCACGCCGTGCGTGCCGCGGATGCTGTCGTAGCGCGGCGTGCCGCGCGACGCGAGTGCGCGATCGAGCGAGTAGTCGCGCGTCTGTCCATCCACTGCAATCCTGATCCACAGCGAACCGCCGTCCGCCACGGCGGCGCCATCGGTCACGATGACCGTGGGTCCGGCATTTTCTTCCATCGTCACGCTCCGGTTTGACGCCCTGGCAGAAGTCTGCCGCCGGCCGCGCCACATGGAAATGTTTCTTTTTGAGACACAATCACAAAACCACATCAATATTTAAACAACAATATTTCGTAATATCGCGCCGCGTCTTATACTTGCCGCGCACCATCCTCGTGCCAAGAGACGGTGTTTTTTGTCCCGGCTGCACACACTGTGCGGCCGGGGCTTTTTTCGGTACGCTGCGTCGATATACATGCTCAATGCGCGCATGTTATTGAGGAATGCTGCCAGATGAAGAGTCGATCGCGACAGGCCGAGCCGATGCCGTCGCGCCGGCCGAATCGACCGGCGTCCCGAAACCGGCGCGCGAGCCGCATGGCCCGAATCGGGCATGCGGGATGCGCGCCGTTGGCGCATCGACCGGTTCGACTTGCCACGCCATGCGTACAACACCAAAGGCAACCGCGGGACTGTGGGCGCTCACGCCCGGCTCGAAGCCCCTTTTCCATCGCCGCGGCGCGTGGCCGCGCGTCGTGTTTTTCGCCGCCGTGATCATTTGCGTGCTCGTGCCCGCGTTCGCGATCGTGCTGGCCGACCGCTACGCGCGCGATGCCGTCACCGCGCATGAGCGCGTCGTGGCAAACGACATCGTGGCTTCCGTGGACCGCATTCTGGACGGCGTGCGCCTTCGACACGCGGACGAGCTGACCGCACTGGTCGGGCGGCCGTGCGCGACGGTGTTCCGGACACTCGCCGAAGTGGGCACTCGCCTGCGCTATCTGCGGGCGGTCGCGCTGGTAAATGACGGGCGCGTGATGTGTTCGTCGGCGCTCGGCTCGATCGACCTGCCGCTCGCCGCATATGCGCGCGAACCCGAACCGGGATCGATGATCGTCACGCTGCTGCGCCAGACGCCGTTCCAGCATGGCATTCCGGTACTGTCCGCGTTCCGCGCGACCGCGCGCGGCGCGGGCGTCCTGTACCTGATCGAAGGCGACTACGTCGCCGACGCGCTGAACCACGGCACCGGCGATGGCGCGGAAACGGCCACGCTGTCGATCGCGGGTTCGGGCCGTCTCGATCAGCACGGCAAGTTCGCGCCGGAAACGGCGGCCGGCCCCGCCGGCGGCAGCACGATGGCGTCGCAGCGCTGGCCGTTCACGGTGTCGGTCATCGCCTCGGCACGCTACGCGTCACAGGTGCAGCGCCACTACCGGCTGATCTGCGCGACGATCGTGCTGCTGGCCGACAGCCTCGTGATGGCCGCCTACCTGCTCGCGATGGCCCCGCGGCGGCTGTTGCTGAAAGCCGTGCGCCACGCGCTCAGGCGCAACGAATTCCATGTCGTGTACCAGCCGATCGTCGACGTGCAGACGCGCAGGACGGTCGGCGTCGAAGCGTTGCTGCGCTGGCACCATCCGAAGTGGGGGGCCATCAGCCCGGCCGCATTCATCCCGCAGGTGGAATCCAGCACCGTGCTGCCGAAGGTCACCGAATTCGTGCTGCGCACGGCCGTGTCCGAACTGACCGCGCTGACACCGTCCGCGCCGCTGCGCATCGCCGTGAACGTTGCGCCGCAGGATCTCGAGCGCGGGCGGTTCGTGGCCGTCGTCGAGGAGGCGATCCGCGCGCTGCCGCCCGGCTTCACGCTGGTGCTCGAAGTCACCGAACGCATCCTGCTGGAGAAGAACGCGCGAACCACCGAGATTTTCCAGACGCTGCGCTCGAAAGGCGCGAAGTTCGCGATCGACGATTTCGGCACGCATCACAGCAATCTCGACATGCTGTCGCGCTTTCCGTTCGACTACGTGAAGATCGATCGGCAGTTCATCTCGCAACTGGACGGCGGCAGCGCGAGGCTGATCGAGGGGATCGCGGCCGTCGCGCATCACTACGGCCTGAAGATCATCGCGGAAGGCGTGGAGACGGAAGCGCAGCATCGCGCGCTGCATGCGGTCGGGATCCAGTATGCGCAGGGATATCTCTACCAGCGGCCGCTGCGCGCGGAGAACCTGAAGCGCGATTTCGCATGGGCGCCGGTGTAGCGGCGCCGCCGACGGCGACTACTGCGCGCCGTATCGACCGTCGAGGCGCACGCGGCCCTGCTCGACCCATCCTTCGAAGTCGTCGCCGGTCTTGCCGTTCACGTACATGATGTTGTACCAGCGCCCGTGCGACTTGTAGACGGTCACCGAATCGCCGGGAACGATGAAGGTCCGCTTCGTCATGCATTGCGCGTCGGGCGCCGAGTAGAAATACGCGCGCCCCGTGCCGATCACCGTACCCGACGCCGGCGGCCGGAAGTTGTCGTCCGGGCCGCTCGTGGCCGCATCGAGCTGCCCGCAATCGACCGCGCGCGTCGCGTGCGCGCCGCTCGCAGCCAGGCTCGCGCCGAGCACCAGCATCGTGATGCCCATGCGCATCGTCATTTTCATCTGCATGATCAAGTTCTGTATGCCGTATGGTTGTTTCGGCGTGCCGGTTCGCGCCCGGCACACGCTCAATCCTGCGCGATGGTCGTCGCTTCGACGCCTACCGCCTCCGGATGATGCCCGAGCCGGGCGGAAATCGCCTGCCCGGCCTCCTTCAGCAACGCGACGTAATGCGCCTTCGTGTCCGCGCCGCACCGCATCGTCGGGAACGACAGCGACAACCCCGCGATCACGCGACCGAAACGGTCGAACACCGGCACCGCGAGACACAGCAGACCGTCTTCCTGCTCCTCGTTGTCCTCGCCGTAGCCCTGCTGCCGCACGTGCGGCAGGATGCTCATCACCGCATCCGCCGACGCCAGCGTCTTCGCGGTCGACTTCCTGAACTCGATGCCGGCCAGCACCGCACGCGCGTCGCCGGGCGTCATCCATGCGAGCAGCACCTTGCCGATCGCGGTGCTGTACAGCGGATTGCGCCGGCCGATCCGCGACTGCATGCGCAGCCCGTAATCGGCGTCGATCTTGTGGATGTAGATGATCGCGTCCTCGTCGAACGCGCCGAGATGCACGGCTTCGCGCGTCAGTTGCCCGATGCGGCGCATCTCGAGATCGGCCTCGCGCACGAGGTCCACGCTTTCCAGCGCCTTGCTGCCGAGCTCGAACAGCCGGATCGTCAGCCGGTAGCGGTCGGTCTCGCCTTCCTGCGCGACGTAGCCGAGCGTCTTGAGCGTCTGCAGGAAGCGATGCACCGTCGTCTTCGACATGCCGAGCTGGTGCGACAGTTCGCTGATGCCGATCTCGCGGCGCTCGCCGAGCGCGGCGAGGATCGTGAAGACCTTGCCGACCGCGGCGACCGAATCGGGCTTCTCGACGCTGCCTGCCGCCGACAGGTCGGCCCCCGGTTGGCCGCCACCGGTTTCCTGGTTCGCCTGATCGCGCTTGCGCTGCCTGGGCGTTGCTGTCATGTCCGTGAATCCGTGAGATGCGAATCGGGAGAGCATAACGCGTTCATCGCGCGAGCCGGTCAGCGCGCGAGCCAACCGCCGTCGACGGCCAGCGTATGGCCGTGCACGTAGTCCGACGCGCGCGACGCGAGGAACACCGCCGCGCCCGCGAGATCGTCCGGCACGCCCCAGCGGCCGGCCGGGATGCGGCCAAGGATTTCGTCGCTGCGCCGGCTGTCCTCGCGCAACTGCGCGGTGTTGTCGGTCTCCATGTAGCCGGGCGCGATCGCGTTCACGTTGATGCCGCGCGCGGCCCATTCGTTCGCGAGCAGCCGCGTGAGGCCCAGCACGCCGCTCTTCGACGCCGTGTACGACGGCACGCGAATGCCGCCCTGGAACGACAGCATCGACGCGACGTTCACGATCTTGCCGCCGCGCCCCTGCCGCACCATCTGCCGCGCGACGGCCTGCGACAGGAAGAACACGCTCTTCAGGTTCACGTCGATCACGGCGTCCCAGTCGGCTTCGGTGAACGCGAGCGCATCGCAGCGGCGGATCATGCCCGCGTTGTTGACGAGGATGTCGACGTGACCGAACGCATCGACCGCACCCTCGACGATCCGCTCGACCGGCTCGAGCGTCGACAGATCCGCGCGCACGTCGACGAAGCGCCGCCCGGCGGCCGCGACGCGCGCCGACGTTGCATCGGGTGACGAACGATTCGCACCGACGATGTCGCACCCGGCCGACGCGAGCGCGACGGCCATCGCCGCGCCGAGCCCCGTGTTGCAGCCGGTGACGATCGCGACCTTGCCGGTGAGGTCGAACAGGCGGGCGAGCGCGGCATGCGCGCCGGCGGCGGGAAGTTCGGGCGTTTCGCGTTTCATGATGTCAGCGCAGGTCGGCGACGGCGATGTGGTCCATGTCCTTGAACACCTGGTTCTCGCCGGCCATCCCCCAGATGAACGTGTATGCCTGCGTGCCGACGCCGGAATGAATCGACCAGCTCGGCGAAATCACGGCCTGCTCGTTGTGCACCACCACGTGACGCGTCTCCCCCGGTTCGCCGAGCAGATGGAACACGGCCGCGTCGGCGGCGAGATTGAAGTAGAAATACACCTCCATCCGCCGCTCGTGCGTGTGACACGGCATCGTGTTCCACAGGCTGCCGGGCTCGAGTTTCGTCATCCCCATCGACAACTGGCAGGTCGGCAATACGTCGGGCACGATGAACTTGTAGATCGTGCGACGGTTGCTCGTGGCCGCGTCGCCGAGCGTTTCGGGCGATGCCTGCGCGAGCGTGATCGTGCGGGTCGGATAGGCCGTGTGCGCGGGCGCGCAGTTCAGGTAGAACTTCGCCGGCCGCGCGTGATCGTCGCTGCCGAACACGACACCCTGCCCGCCTTGCCCGATATAGATCGCCTCTTCGGTGCCCACCGCATGACGCTGCCCGTCGACCTCGACCCAGCCCGGCCCGCCGATGTTGATCGCCCCGAGTTCGCGCCGCGCCAGCAGATGGCTCACGCCCATCTCGGCGCCGAGCGACGCCGGCACCTCGACCGGCCGCGTGGCCGGCCACGCGCCGCCGACGATGATGCGGTCGATATGGCTGTAGGTGAGCGACAGCGCGTCCGGCGCGAACACGTTCTCCACCAGGAAATGCCGGCGCAGGCCGGCCGTGTCGAGCGCCTTCGCGTGTTCGCTGTGTATGCCCTGTCGCACGTCCATGCCGGTTCTCCGTTGGGGAATGGGCAGGCCGCCGGCACCGTCGCCGCCGCTCGCCCTGATGAAGATTGAAGCACACATTTATCAAATTCGGAACGTCGATCCGGATTTTCGACCCAGCTTCGTCGGTCGATCAATTCCTTTGCTGCCAAAGCCATCGCGTCTTACGGGTATACGACTACCGATGAAATTCACAAAAACGGACCATCGTTCCGAATCCTGTCCTATAGTCAGTCAGCAGACATCATTCGACAACGGGACGCATCGACGTCCACGGAGGAGACGTGAAGCTGAAACAGGCCATCGACCGCATTCCGGGCGGGCTCATGCTGGTCCCGATGCTGCTGGGTGCGTGCGTGCATACGTTCGCCCCGATCGCCGGAAAGTACTTCGGTTCGTTCACTAACGGCCTGATCGCCGGCACGGTGCCGATCCTCGCCGTCTGGTTCTTCTGCATGGGCGCGACGATCAACCTGCGCGCGACGGGTGTCGTGTTGCGCAAATCGGGCACGCTGCTCGCGACCAAGATCGTGGTCGCGTGGCTCGCGACGCTGATCGCCGCGCAGTTCATCCCCGACGACGGCATCCGCACGGGCCTGTTCGCGGGCCTGTCGCTGCTCGCGATCACGACGTCGATGGACATGACCAACGGCGGCCTCTATGCGGCCGTGATGCAGCAGTACGGCAGCAAGGAAGAAGCCGGCGCGTTCGTGCTGATGTCGATCGAATCGGGGCCGCTCGTCAGCATGCTGATTCTCGGCGCGGCGGGCGTCGCGGTGTTCGAGACGCGGCTCTTCGTAGGCGCGGTGCTGCCGTTCCTGATCGGCTTCACGCTCGGCAACCTCGATGAAGACCTGCGCGAGTTGTTTGGGCGCTGCGTGCATCCGCTGATTCCGTTCTTCGGCTTCGCGCTCGGCAACGGCATCGATCTGAACGTGATCGCGAAAAGCGGGCTGCCGGGTATCGCACTCGGGCTCGCGGTGATCGTCGTGACGGGCGTGCCGTTGATTCTGGCGGACAAGTTCGTGGGCGGCGGCAACGGGACGGCCGGACTTGCCGCGTCGTCGACGGCCGGCGCCGCGGTCGCGAACCCGGCGATCATCGGCGAGATGATTCCGAAGTTCAAACCGATGGTGCCGGCGGCGACGGCGATCGTCGCGACCGCGTGCCTCGTGACGGCGATCCTCGTGCCGATTCTGACGGCGATGTGGGCGAAGCGGGCGGCGAGGGTGTCTGGGGTGCCGGTGAGGGCCGCCGCGCGGGTCGGGAATGGCGGGGCGATCGAGCATGAGGGGCATGTCTGAGGAGGAACAGCGATCGCCCAGTGATTCGCCGCCTTCGGCTTCTACGACGACGGCATTCCGTGGGACGTTTCCGCCGTATCGCGGCTCACGGGAGCGTAGAACACGCGGCACCACACCCGGTAAACCACACAGGCGCCGCCGAGGGTCACGATCGCCATCGTGATCGGCAACACGCGCATGCCGATGTGGACTCCGGGATCAATCAGTCGTCAGGTACGCGATGCCGGGTTGGCCGGGCGGGTGGTCGACGGACGGCAATGCGTTGTCTTGGTGAAAGGGGTGCTGCGTATCGTCAATCTGGTCGGTTTGGGTGTCGCACAACCTGCGTCGTCTTGCGGGCAGGGTTGGCAGTCTGTGCGCGCGTAGCATTCTCGCTCTTCGAGCACGCGGCCAGCAGGCACGAAACAAGCAAGGCGATAGACGTTCTACGCATGATCAATCGAGCCTGCTGCGCGTGGCCGCAATCGAACGAGCGGGTTGGCCACGCAGCCTTGACGCATGAACCGGTCAAGCCTGATCAAGGTACGCAACGAGTTCCCACGCAACTTGTTCAACGTGTTGGCGCGTCCCCATCATGCTGTCGAGCACCGCCAGCTTTCTCGGTTCATGCACGACGACAGACGGTAGCGCGTCGCCCTTGAGGAATCGGCGCTGCGTATCGCCAAACTGACCCGCACCGAGTTTCGCGCACCATACGCCGTCTTCCGGGCAGGTCTGGCCCGTGTGAGCAACCGTACCCAATGGCAGACGGGATGCGACGTTTTCCGGTTGCTCGGCCTGCGAAGTCTTGTCCGCGGATCCTGGGAGCGGTAATCCTGTCGCGGGATCGAGATGTTTGGCTTTCGCCATCTCGTTGATGAACTCGTCTGAAGGCTTCTGCGGTGGCGTCGCTGCGTCTTGTTCCTTTTGCCATTGGAACGTGCCGTCCCACGGCGGCAGTTTTGCCGGCGGCAGCGGAACAATCTTGTCGAGGTCGGGAACCTTCGGGTTACGGCTCTCGTTGCTATCGAGAAATTTGCCGATCAACCGATAACGACGCGAGCGTTCTGGATCGTGCGCGAGCGCAAGGTACGAAAGACGATTTGATGCCTCGGGGCCGTTGAATCCCTCTTCGAGTGCCAACGCAGCTTGAGCACTCCCCGCCTTCACACCTTTTTGAAAGGATAAAACGGCATCCGAATATTTTGAGTCGTTTTTAAAATTAATTCCCAAATAATTGGCAGCATCTCCGTAACCTTGATTGGTCGCACACTGCCTCATTTGACGTGCAATCTCGGGAGCTCGATCGTGTGGCGCCAGCTGCTCGGCAACATAAGTTTGTGCCTCAGGACTTCCCATGTCCGCAGCCTTCCTGAAATACCGCAAGGCCATCTCGGCATCCTGCTTTACCCCATAGCCAGCTTCGAGATAGTGCCCGATGTCGTAATAGCCACCAGGAACTCCGTCATCAATTAACTTCTTTGCCAGCGCAATGGTTTCCTTTGCCCCGTCAGGGGAGTTAGCCAACCCTTGGGAAATCAGCCTCTGTGCGTTAGTGTTGGCTTTGTAGTGACCATACGCTGCAGCTATTCGATAGTAGCGGACGATTTCATCGAAATCCTTTGGACCATCGATTTTCTGCAAATAGCGACCATACTGAAACAACTGATCTGCCCGCGGATCCAAAGGCGGAAGATGTTCACTCTCGTGCACACACGTAAGTGCGAGATTGGCTCGTACGTCCGACATATCGGGTAAATTCGAGTCCACTGAGTCTTCCTTGTTGGTGCAGGCGCACACTAGCAACACGACCGTATAAATTACAAGCGACTTTCTCATTTTTCAGTCTTTGTAGGTGCGTTCGTTTGACATGCGCATGAAACGAATAATCGAAGCGACGGGTGAATGCTTTCCTCCACCCTGCAGGTCGGCGTTATTGTTAAGAATCATTTCCCATTTATTAAAAGCTTGCCCTGGATCATCCTGCGCCCCCTCCTTGTTCGTATGCAGACTCCACAACTGCTGCCGTAACCTCTTGGTCACGTCACCATTCTCGTGACAGATATTGAGTTCGCTATCCGCCTCCATGCTGCGTGTGTTGATGTTGGCCGACCCCAGCGTCGTAAACACATCGTCGATCGTCATCAAATCAGTCGTCAGGTGCACGATGCCGGTTGGCCGGGCGGGTGGTCGACGGACGGCGATGCGTCGTCCTGGTGAAAAGGTGCTGCGTATCGTCAATCTGGTCGGTTCGGGTGTCGTGCAACCTGCGCCGTCTTGCGGGCAGGGTTGGCAGTCCGCGCGCGCGTAGCATTCTCGCTCTTCGAGCACGCGGCCAGCAGGCACGAAACAAGCAAGGCGATAGACGTTCTACACATGATCAATCGAGCCTGCTGCGCGTGGCCGCAATCGAACGAGCGGGTTGGGCACGCAGCCTTGATGCATGAACCGGTCAAGCCTGATCAAGGTACGCAACGAGTTCCCATGCAACTTGTTCAACGTGCCGGCGCGTCCCCATCATGCTGTCGAGCACCGCCAGCTTTCTCGGTTCATGCACGACGACAGACGGCAGCGCGTCGCCCTTGAGGAATCGGCGCTGCGTATCGCCAAACTGACCCGCACCGAGTTTCGCGCACCATACGCCGTCTTCCGGGCAGGTCTGGCCCGTGTGAGCAACCGTACCCAACGGCAGGCGGGATGCGACGTTTTCCGGTTGCTCGGCCTGCGAAGTCTTGTCCGCGGATCCTGGGAGCGGTAATCCTGTCGCGGGATCGAGATGTTTGGCTTTCGCCATCTCGTTGATGAACTCGTCTGAAGGCTTCTGCGGTGGCGTCGCTGCGTCTTGTTCCTTTTGCCATTGGAACGTGCCGTCCCACGGCGGCAGTTTTGCCGGCGGCAGCGGAACAATCTTGTCGATATCCGGGACCTTGGGATTGCGGCCGTCGTTGTGGTCGAGAAATCTCGCAATCAGATCATAGCGTCGAGTGCGCTCCGGATCTTTAGAGAGAGCAAGGTAATACAGGCGATCACTCTCGGGAGGTGCTTCAAACCCGTTCTCCAGGAACGATGCTGACTGAACATCCCCCGATTCAACCCCTTTCTGGAACGCCTTTACCGCCTCCGCATAGTGCTTATCTGTTTTCAGATCAATTCCCAAAGCACTTGCAGCTTTACCGAACCCTTGGGCTGTTGCGCATTCGCGCATTTGCTTTGCCACCTCAGGAGCCTTATCCATCGGCGCCAGGAGGTCCGCCACATAGTATTGCGCCTCCGGACTCCCCAGATCGGCAGCTTTCCGAAAATAACGCAACGACATTTCCGGATTTTTCTTCAATCCATATCCCCCCTCCAGATAATGACCAATGTCATAGTATCCCGAGGGTATCCCTTTATCGACAAGCCGCGAGGCAAGATCGACCGACTCTTTTTCTGCGTCGGGAGAACTAGCAAGTCCCTGCGAAATCAACAATTGCGCGTTCGTATTGGCCTTATAGTGATCATAGGCCGCTGCAATACGATAATATCGAAGAATATCATCGTAGTCCTTAGGCCCACTATTTTTTTGCAAATATCTGGCATATTTGAAAAGAATATCTGCATTGGGATCCAATGATGGCAAATGATCCGATTCGTGAGCGCAGACAAACTCCAGATTTGCGCGAACGGCACTCAGATCAGGCAATTGAGACACTTTCGACTCCTTTTCGGTACATGCGCACAAGCTTACGGATAGAAAAACGATCAGGATATGTCTGTTCATCAATTAGTCTGCGTATGTACGTTTGGCCGACGTTCTCACAAATTTTACGAGTGACTTTTCCGGTGGAAGGTTCTTTGTTTTGTTCACCTTGTTCTGCTCGACGATGTCATGCCACGCCATAAAAGATTTGAAAAAGTCTTCCTGTGCGCCTTTGTCCCCGGCATGCATGCTCCACAGCCTTTGCCTCAACGACTTTGTCACGACCGAGTTTTCGTGGCAAATATTGAGCTCACTATCGACATTCATGCTCCGGAGGTTCACATTCGCGGAACCAATCGTCATGAACGCGTCGTCAATCGTCATCAGTTTCGCATGAACATAGACAGGTAACCAGTTTCCTCCGGGTGAATCCGGAGCAACGAGCGTACAAACTTGTACCTTTAGGCCCTCGATGTCCAACGGCGGAGCATCCGGGTCGATGTGTGCATTGAGCTGCTTTTTCCTCTTCAACTCGTTCAATGCTTGCTGCAGTTCTTGTTGCTTCGCCATATTATCCTGATAGAAATTCATGGCACCCTGTAGCGAAGCTGCATTGATATCAACGCCCTGTGCTGCAAATTTGTGCTGTATCGATTGTTGAGCGGCAAGCTGAGCTTCCAGGTCCTTTTGCTGTGCAGCGTAGTCATCGCTGCGCTGGAGTTGAGCCACTCCAGGCATCGAATTTCCACATCCGAGCGACTCTAGCATTTGATACGTTCTTACCGTTCCATTTCCAACCGCGTCGTCGCTGGAGTTGGTGATGACGAACAAATAAATCGAACCATCCCTGCCGAAATCACGGCCTGCCTTTGCATGCGCCTTTGCGACATCTTTTATCTTCAGTGCAAGGTCATTCCATCGAAAATATTGATTTTGGATGAAAATGCACTGAGTAGCGTTATTGACTGCATTCAAGTACATCACTTGAATTTCCCGCTTATTTTTCTCCGATTGCGTGCGAACAATCTGTGCCATCACGGAAACATCATCGGGCGCATCGTTTCTAATTTTGTGTATCCCGGCCAAATGTTCTCGCGACTTCGCCAATTTTTGGCCAGTTGCGTCATCCCATGCTTCACAGAAATTCTTGTTTAGATACTGCAGTATCGGACCGGTCACTCGACTAGAGATGTCCTGCCACGGATAAGGGCCGTTGCGTCCCTTGCTGGGCGCCATCGCCTGATAGCTGTGCTTGTCAGTGTCCCAATACTGATCGAGCATGTTGTGTCCCATGACGAAACCAGTAGCCAGATCCGAATCATCGTAGTCCACCAGCACCATTTTCTGGTGGTGCGACGGCTCCCCTCCCATTGCAGCCGAGGTCGTTGCCTTTGTGCCGCCACTCCACCCATCCATTGTCCCGTAACCGGATATTCTTCCCACGATTTCGGAGCGTACCGACAGGTCGAATCCTCGCGTAGCCAACTCGATGTTGGGGAATCCCGCAATCTTGTGCAGCACCGGGTTGGAGCCCGAAGTAAAGGGCTTCGACAAGGCAGCTACCACATTCAACGGCAAATTGACTGTGTCCTCGATAATTCGATCGGTGACGGAGTGAGACACGGGATTCGTGACATTATTTAAGTTGGCGCGCTGGTACCAATTGATGTCAAATACCCGCTCCTCATCCGTCTGATAGTCCCGCCCAAGCATCGATACGTGGTCGTAAACCCATTTCGGAAGGGCGCGTTTAAGTGGTGTTATAAAATCATTGCCCGGCATATTGTTTTCACTGAGTTCCGCCATATAAAACGGATCTCGCCAGCACAGCAGCCTTACTTTTACACCTTCCTTTCCTTTTTGCTCGAGCAGTTCGCCAATTCGCTTCCCCGTGCCATCACGGAGAAAATACATCGATGGCTGGAATCCCCAACAAATAATGTCAATCGAATGTTTTGCATCGGCTATCGCCTTGTAAACAGCGGCAAATGCATCGCGGCCATTGACCAATGGCCGAAATCCCGCAGCCGACGGACTATATTCGCTATTACAAACAAACCATGGCAAACATGCCATCGCCGATGAAGTGTGATTCTGCGCAATCGGCGTGGTAATGGATTTATTTATATTGGCCATAGTCTATGCTTCCGACGAAGGACTGAGCAGTTCATTATAGATTTGCCGATGCGTGGCCCGATCTGGTGCAGCACCATCGTCCGGTGCACCTTCGTGATACTGAAACCCCTGATTCGCAAGTTTCCCGTTCTCGGCATCCCGATACTCACCCGGCACCGGAATCTCGTGCTTCACCCCGTTCGCCATCTCCAGCGTGTACTTCTGCGTGGTGACCTGATGATCGATCGGCAACTGCCCGGTCTTGTCGAACACCCCTTGCTTGACCAGCGCCCCGTCCGCGTAAAGCTTGTACGGCATGCCGACCGGAACGACACGGGTCGCGGACGGCGAGGCCATGGTATTCAGCATCAGCCGACGCGTCGGCAAATCCTTGAACGCGGGATGGGTCACATCCATCCGCGCAGGGCCGCTGAACGCATGCTGCGCGCCCTTGATGTCGATCTTTCCTGGCGCATGAATCTCGATGTCGCCCCCTTTGAGCCGAATGTACGCGCCGCCCGACGTCAACAGGATTTCCTGCTGCGCCGATGCCTGGACCTTCTCGGTCACGGAGGCCAGCAACAACGACTTCTGCGCGGTCACTTCGACATTGTCCGCATGAGTCTGAACCTCGATCTTCCCCTTCGCGGCAAACAGCTTCATCCCGGCATTCTGCACGAACAGGCTCAGTTTCTCCGTAATGCTGGCGACCAGCGATTTGCCGGTCGCCACGTGCGTGCTTTGCCCGCTGACGATATTGACGTGCTGATCCGCCGCAACGTGCGTCGACTTCTGCGTCGACAGGCCGATGCCGGCAGGCGCAGCCATGAGGATCACCGGCTGCTTGAACGCACTGGCGTCGCCCGTCCCTCCGCCGGCCGTCACACCGCCACCGCCCGTCGCACCCGATTCGCTGTGCTGCGTCGCATCCGCGAAGGCCTTGAAGGTGTCGTGGCCATCCTTCAGGCTTTCCGCCTTCGACGTTTCGCTTGCCTGCGACAAGCCATCGAGGATATTCGCGGAGCCGTTCAATTGACGCGTCGCCAGGCTGGCATCGAGTGGCTGGCTGGCCACCGGGTGCGTCGTCACGAACAGTCCTCGCCCGGCCCGCAGCGCGCCATAGGCTTCGGAGCTCAAGTCGAAGCCTTTGCCCAGATAACCGCCCCGTGCGTTGTCGTTCTGATCGATCAGGTAGCCCAGGTGCAACGCGGCATTCGTGCTGCTGCTATACAGATGCACGCGGTTCTGGCCCGTGGAGTCGTCCATGACCATCTGGTTGTAACCGCTTCCCGAAAACTCCTGGGACCGGTAGCCCGACAGCAGCGCATTCGAATGCCATCGCGGCTTCGCGGCCCCGTTGTAGACGCGGTGCAATGCAATCGGACGGTCGATGTCGTTCCCGATATGGCCGATCAGCAGTTCCTCGCCTGCGCGCGGCATGTGAACGCCACCGTACCCGTCGCCGGTGTCGGATTGCGCGACACGTACCCAGCACGACGCCCGCTCGTCACCTTCGTTGTGCCGATCCCAGATGAACAGCACCTTGATCCGGTTCAGGCTGTCGGTATACGCCTGCTGCCCTTTGGGGCCGGCCACGATGGCCGATTCCAGCTTGGCTTCCGGTTTCCGGTGTTCGAGCGGGCTGCGATATGGCACGGACGTACGCTGCGCTTCGATGGCAACTCGATAGAAGCCAGTCGAGCCGTCGTCATGCGATACGGTGAACAGCTTGTCGGGGTCGTCCGCATCGGCCTGTTTCACTGCCGAATAGAGGCTGTGTGGATAGTTGGCTTCGTGCCCGGAAAGCGGCACGTTGTTCACGATGATCCACTCGACCTCGATCACCGCGAATTCCCGGTGATCGGCCGCGTCCTGATCGTGCTCGGGATGCCCCGTCAGCGTGAATCGCCGCCCCGCATCGATGCGGCGCACCCCGCCGACACCATCGTAGCGCTTGGCTCGCGACTCCCATTCCTCCATGCGGATCTTGCCGAGATGATCGCCGCGCTCCTGTTCCGGGTACGTATAGCCGCCCGTGTATTCATACACCTCGGCCTGCGACGGCAGATCGCCCTGGTTCGCCATCGTGGGCACCGACGTCGCCTTCGGGTTGGCAGGGGTCGACGGATTCTTGTAGTCGAACGTTCGCGTCGACAGCAGGACGGACTGCAGCGTCCGGGTACCGGCCCACTGCGTCAAGGCGTCCACTTCGCCATGAACGCCCGCCCGCGAAAACTCGACCGTTGCCGGCGCAAGCGGCTCGAGCGTCTGCAGACGGTCGGTCATCACGAGCGTGTGCGATTTGCCGTCCTGCGCTTGTCTCCAGACGCCGTACAGACCTTCGGATTCGAGCAGCCGATGCACGAAATTCCAGTCGGTTTCGTCCTGACGGCAATAGGAACGCGAGGGCAGCGGTTGCGACAATTCAAAGCGATACATTCCGCGCGCCTGCGGATGCGCATCGAATACGTCGGCAATGATCGCGTCGACGGTCTTGTCTTGCCAGTGGCGCTGGTCCCGTCGGAATTTCAGGAAATGCAGCCATGACGAGAAACTGAGCTGATAACACGCGAGTCCGCCATCCACACCGAGTTTTCTCGCGGTATGAATGTAGCCGTGGTGAGGAAGATAGGACTTGTCGGTTTGCTGGATCCACAGCGTGATGGGCTGCGAAATCAGTGCCTTGAGCTGGACATCATTCGATGTCGACACACAGTCGACCATGAACAGGTAATCCCGACCGATACGAGACTGCCCGAACACGCGATGCGGGATCAAGACGTTACTACCAAGCGGTGTATCGAGCTTGAGAAGCCGTTCCTGCTGAATCAGCCCTCCCGTGAGTGCCCCGATCATGCTGTGCGCATCCATAGCGCCTCTCTCAGAATTATGTTGTTCTCGACCGGCGATTCTACGAATGACGATTCTGTGACGTCAATTGGGTGGAATTCAAATAATTGAAAACTGTAATTGGTTATTCATTGACGTGAATGCATTTAGTAATACCGAGATGCTGCGACAAGCAGACGCCATTCGTCCTGCACGATGTGCGCCGAGCATTTCCGCGTCGCCTGACGTCCCACTGCAAGCACCCGCGGCTTGCACGACGACACGGTTCCACCGTCACCGATCCCACCGCGCGATGCCCGAGCCGACCCACCCCGCGGCCCTGCTATGATCGTTTGCCTCGCGCCCGTTGCCCGCCTTTTCACAAAAGGTGCCGGAACAAACGCTACGCCGACGCGAGCCGCTGCAAAAGCCTAAAAAGAGCAATAGAGAGGCGACGGGGCGCCCCTGGCATACCCGCCGCGGATTTCCGATCCGGCCGTGCGGGCTTCGGTCCGCCATCAGGAGACATCTCCATGAATTTCATCTTGCGTGTCGGGCGTACCTGGGACACCCAGATCGATGCCATTCGCGACGCCGTTACCGAACACACGAACCTGATCCGCTACGACAACACGTACTACCGGATCTGTTCGAATGCGGCGCCGCCTTCGTTTACGATCAGCCTGCTTCCCAGCACCGGCGGCACACCGCTCGTGCTCAACATGCGTACGCGCGACCTGTACGTCGAGTTGATCGGCGGTCATCCGTTCGAAAACTACTCGCACAATCTCGACCGGATGCCGTTCGATGCGATCGCCACCAGTGGCAGCGACGCGGTGCGCGGCTTCTCGCTCGATAGCGCGATTCGCGGCCTGCTGCGCACACCCGACGGCGACAAGCGCATGCTCACGCCCGATGATCGCTTCCTCGCGCAATCGCTCGTCGTGTTCTGCGTGGCCGAGTCGCTGCGATTCGACAAGATCGCGACCGAACTCGGGCAGTACTTCCGGTCGTCTTACGATCCGAATCATCCAGAGATCACCAGCTTCCTGAAGGGCGCCACGCCGATCCGGTATCTGCAGTCGTGGTTGAAGATGGCGAAGAACTGGGAAAAAACGACCCGGGACGTATTCGACGGCATCCCCGACAAGATGCGCGAGATCGTCGTCCAGCCGCGCGACCGGTTGTCGCCGGCCGACCGGCAGGCGTCCGCGCGCGTCGACACCACCGCGTTCGGCGAAGTCACGCAGAAGATCGCGCCGGGCATGCGCGTGCTGATGCGGCCGTCGTGACGCTCCGGCTTCCTGCCACCTGATGCCATCGACCACCGCCGGCGCGAAGCGCTTCCAGGCGCTAAAATCCGCCGCCTGAGCATCCACGACGAGCAAGCGTTTTGACGGCGTTCGAGCAGGGCTTCATCCTTACCCGCCACTGGCGGGACACCGCATCCGGCATCGAGATCGAGTTCTGGCTGGCAACCGGACACGGCCCGCGCCGCGTGCGGTTGCGCCCGCAGGAAGCCGTCGCGTTCATCCCCGCCGAGCAGCAGGCGCTCGCCGAGCGCACGCTGGCCGGCGAGCGCGACGCCGAGTTGCGGCCGCTCGCGCTGCGCGACTTCCGGCAGCGCCGGGTCGTCGGCCTCTATTGCAAGCGCTACCGCCATCTGTCCGGGCTCCAGAAACGCCTGGCCGCCGCCGGCGTCGACGTCTACGAAGCTGACGTGCAGCCGCCCGACCGCTACGCGATGGAGCGCTTCATCACCGCCTGCGTCGAGTTTCGCGGCCAGCCCGGCCGCGACGGCACGCTGACCGGCGGCGAGCTGAAGCCGGCGACCGGTTACCGCCCCGCGCTGCGCTGCGTGTCGCTCGACATCGAAACCAGCGTCCACGGCGAGCTGTACTCGATCGCGCTCGAAGGTTGCGGGCAGCGCCAGGTCTACATGCTCGGCCCGCCGAACGGCGACGAACGCGATAGCACCGGCACGCTCGATTTCAATCTCGACTACTGCGACAGCCGGCCCGCGATGCTCGCGCGGCTGAACGACTGGTTCGACGAGCACGATCCCGATGCGGTGATCGGCTGGAATCTCGTGCAGTTCGACCTGCGCATCCTGCACGCGCACGCGGAGCAATACGGCGTGCCGCTGAAACTCGGGCGCGGCGGCAGCGTGCTCGACTGGCGCACGCACGGCCAGCAGCCCGACCACTTCTTCGCGGGCGCGGCCGGCCGGCTGATCCTCGACGGCATCGACATGCTGAAATCCGCGACGTGGACCTTCCCGTCGTTCAGCCTCGAATACGTGTCGCAGTCGCTGCTCGGCGAAGGCAAGTCGATCGACAATCCGTATCAGCGGATGGACGAGATCCAGCGCCGCTTCGATCACGACAAGCCCGCGCTCGCGCGCTACAACCTGAAGGATTGCGAGCTCGTCACGCGCATCTTCGACAAGGCCGACCTGCTGTCCTTCGCGCTCGAACGCGCAAGCGTCACGGGTCTCGCGGCCGATCGCACCGGCGGGTCGGTCGCGGCGTTCACGCACCTGTACCTGCCGCGCATGCATCGGCTCGGCTATGTCGCGCCGAACCTCGGCGACGTGACGGGGCAGAACAGCCCCGGCGGCTTCGTGATGGATTCGCGCCCCGGGCTGTACGACTCGGTGCTCGTGTTCGACTACAAGAGCCTCTATCCGTCGATCATCCGCACGTTCCTGATCGATCCGGTCGGGCTGATCGAGGGGCTCGCGCACCCCGCCGACGACACATCGGTGCCCGGTTTTCTCGGCGCGCGTTTCTCGCGCACCGCGCACTGCCTGCCCGACATCGTACGGCGCGTGTGGGAAGGCCGCGACGACGCGAAGCGGCAGCGCAACGCACCGCTGTCGCAGGCGCTGAAGATCATCATGAATTCGTTTTACGGCGTGCTCGGCTCGACCGGCTGCCGCTTCTTCGACCCGCGCCTCGCATCGTCGATCACGATGCGCGGCCACGAGATCATGCACCGCACGCGCAAGCTGATCGAAGCTCAGGGTTACGAAGTGATTTACGGCGATACCGATTCGACGTTCGTATGGCTCGGCCGCGCGCATGACGACGACGAAGCCGGCGCGAAGGGTCGGGCGCTGGTCGAGCATGTAAATCGCTGGTGGCAAGCGCACCTGCGCGAGCAGTTCGGGCTCGACAGCGCGCTGGAGCTGCAATACGAGCGGCATTACCGGCGCTTCCTGATGCCGACCGTGCGCGGCGCGGAAGAAGGCAGCAAGAAGCGCTATGCGGGCCTCGCGGCGACGGCCGACGGCGGCGAGGATCTCGTGTTCAAGGGGCTCGAAACGGTGCGCACCGACTGGACGCCGCTCGCGCAGCAGTTTCAGCGCGAGTTGTACCGGCGCGTGTTCAGGCGCGAACCGTATCAGGATTTCATTCGCGACTACGTGCGGCGCACGCTGGCCGGCGAATTCGACGATCAACTCGTCTACCGCAAGCGCGTGCGCCGGCCGCTTCGCGAATACGAGCGCAACGTGCCGCCGCACGTGCGCGCGGCGCGCATCGCCGACGAGTTCAATCATGCGCAGGGCCGGCCGCTGCAGTATCAGCGCGGCGGCTGGATCAGCTACGTGATGACGACGGCCGGCCCCGAGCCGCTCGAAACGATGCGCTCGCCGATCGACTATGCGTTCTACCTGAGCCGCCAGCTTCAGCCCGTCGCCGATGCGATCCTGCCGTTCCTGCGCGACGATTTCGAACGCGTGATCTCGGGGCAGGGGCAGTTGTTCGGCGATTGACGAGTCACCCTCCAGCCCGTCCCGGTTGCGCACGCAACCGAGCCTTGCAGGCCATTCATCGCGCGTCGACCATGAGTCTGCGGATCGATCCGAAGCCGCATCGGTCGGCATTCGCACGTCCCCACCTGCCGCACGACAAGTAAAACCGATTGCCTCGATCAGGCGTCCAGCTTTGACGCCGCGCCGACCGGTCGCTCCGGCCGCATGCCGGATCATTGGCCTCGCGACCGATGCACGCACCTGCCGCTGAGCCGGGCCGTCCCGAGCGACACGATTGATGCAATCAGGGTTGCCTCACCACACGCGTCAGGAACGGCCCATGCGGCAAGCACCGCCGCAGCCATCGCCGATGCGTGATCGCCCCGGCATGCGCATTGCGCACTCTCACGCATTCTGGAACACAGCTCGCCAGGAATCGCCGTTTATCCGGCCGTTCCGGGTTCCTAAACTTGCTCCATCGATCTGGCGGCCTGCCGCAGGTACGCCGAATCGCAACGAAACCGTCTGAGGAAATCGTGAAATCGCTCATCGTTACCATCGCCGCCGTCACCACTACCGCCACCGCGCTGCTTGCCGCACCGACCCTGTCGTACGCGCAGTCGTCGTCCCACTCGACGCTCACCCGCGCGCAAGTGCGTCAGGAGTTGCTGGACCTCGAATCGGTCGGCTACAACCCGTCGATCGGCGACGGCGACAGCTATCCGGACGACATCGTCGCCGCGCAGGAACGCCTGGCCGCGAAGCGCCTCGCCGAACACAAGAATGCCGAAGCGGGCTACGGCCCGAACGGCGCACCGGGTTCGGATTCCGGCGCGCCGGCAGCGGCGGCCGTGGCGCACTGACGCGCCGCCGGTCACCGGGAGGAAGCCCCCGTTCCGCGCCGCCCCGCGGGCATGCGGCTAAAATACCGGCCTGCCGCGCGTCCCGCCGCGGCCGGAGGACACTCATCATGACCGCACGTCGCGGTGCCGCGGTCGCCATCGCACCCGGCCACGAGACAGCCAGCCTGTCGAAAGCCCAGCAAACGTTCAATACGCTCGTCAAGCAGATCGAGACGCGGCGCGAGCGGCTCGGCGCGTGGGAAGCCGTGATGCCGGCGTTCCAGAAGAAGTTCGTCGACGCTCTGCTGCCGCTCGAACAGGAAGCGACTGCGCTGCGCATCCGGCTGATCCATCTGCTCGACGACGCATTTCTGCAGAAGGGTCTGAGCAAGGCCGAGCAGCGCACGCTGTCGGACCTGATCGTCGACATGGCGCGCGACTTGCTCGACGTCAGCGACGACGCGACGTTGAAAATCATCTACGATCGGCATGCCGGACCCGCGCACACCGGCCACGCGGCAGGCGCTCCCGAGCCCGCCAAACCGGGACGGGAACAGGAACCCGAGCCGCAACCGCCAGAAGATCTCGACACGCTGTCGCCCGACGAACTCGCGGCACGCATGCAGGCTGAACTCGACGCCCAGTTCGAGCGCGACATGGCCGCCCATGCGGCCCGCGAGGCGCAGCGCGCCAAGCGCAAGAAGGCACCGAAGCAATCGGCCGCGCAGGCCCGGATCGAAGCCGAGCAGGCTGAATCGAGCAAATCGATCCGCGAGATCTATCGCAAGCTGGCCAGCGCGCTGCACCCCGATCGCGAACCCGATCCGCAGGAGCAGCAACGCAAGACCGTGCTGATGCAGCGGGTCAACCGTGCCTACGAGAAAGGCAACCTGCTCCAGCTGCTCGAACTGCAGCTGGAAATCGAACAGATCGACCGGCGTGCGATCGACGGTCTCGGCGAAGCGCGGCTCACTCGCTACAACGGCATCCTGGAGGAACAGCTGCGCGAACTCGATCAGGAGATCGTGCACGTCGAGCACGACTTCCGGCGCACGTACGGGATCGCGCCGTCCACCAAGGTCGCACCCGATACCGTGCTGCGCATGCTTGCGCGCGACATCGCCGGCATGCAGCGGAGCAACCAGGATTTGACCGTCACGCTGCGCGAGTTCGAGGATCCGGATCAGGTCAGGAACTGGTTGAAGGACATGAAACGCCGGCCCGCATCGTCACGCTTCGACGACGAATCGTATTGAGCCGCCTGCACGCGCGTCACCGCACTTCGCCGATCCCGCCCATCAGCGTCATCAATTGCTCGCGCAGCCACTGGCTGCCCTGATCCTGATCGGCGCTGCGATGCCAGTAGCAGAAGTAGTCGAGCCCCGGCATCTCGAACGGCAGTTCCAGAATGCGCGCCGGATAGCGCTGCAGCAGCCGCAGCGGCGCCGTCAGCGCGAGATCGCTTCGCATCGCGATCAGCGGCGCGACCATGTAGTGCTGCACGCGCATCTGGATATTGCGGCGCAGCCCGAGCCGCGTCAGTTCCGCGTCGACGTGCCCGCTGCCCTTGCGGCGGCTCGATACGTGGATGTGGCCCATCGATAGGTAGTCGTCCATGGTCAGCGTGTCGCCGTTGAACGGGTGATCGTCGCGGATCATGCACGCGTAGCGGTCCTGCACCAGCAGCGCCTGGTGCAGATGCGGATCGCCGATCAGCGGCGCGTCGATCGCGATGTCGACCGAACCGTTCGCGAGCGCGGTCGCGACTTCGCGGCGGTCCATCGTATAGCTGCGCACGTGCATGCCGGGCGCATGCGTCTGCAGCAGTTCGCCGAGCGCGGGCAGCAGCAGCGCCTCGGTCAGGTCGCTCATGCTGAGCCGGAACACGCGCTCGGACGAAGCCGGGTCGAACACGTCGCCTTCGTGCGCGCTCGAATCGAGCAGTTGCAGCGCCTCGCGCACGCGGCCGACGATGTTCTCGGCCATCGGCGTCGGCATCATCCCGGCCGGCGTGCTGACGAACAGCGGATCGTTCAGCGTCTTGCGCAGCCGCGCCAGCGCGTTGCTGACGGCCGGCTGCGTGAGGTTCAGCACCTCGGCCGCGCGCGTCAGGTTGCGCTTGTTGTAGATCGCCTCGAATACGACGAACAGGTTCAGATCAATCTTCGAAAGGCGCATCGCCGGATCTCCTTGCCGGCATCTTAATACGGCGTGCGCCTCCCGTTCGCCCACGTCGCTCTCCGGGGCGCGCCGCTCAGTCGCGCGGCGGCGGCGTCAGGTACGGCGCGGTCGCGCCGGGTTCGCCGTCCTTGATCTCCATCCGCGCGATCGCCTGCAGGTGCACCTCGTCCGGGCCGTCGGCGAAGCGCAGCGCGCGGCCCCAGGTCCACAGGTCGGCCAGCGGCGTATCGGGGCTCAGGCCCGCCGCGCCGAATACCTGCATCGCGCGGTCGCACACGTCCGTATAGACGGTCGGCACGAGCGCCTTGATCATCGAGATTTCCTTGCGCGCGGCCTTCGCGCCGACCTTGTCGATCATCCACGCGGCCTTCAGCACCAGCAGGCGCGCCTGGTCGATCTCGATGCGCGAGCGCGCGATCCATTCGCCGACCGTGCCGTGCCGGTTCAGCGGCTTGCCGAACGCGACGCGCGACTGCGCGCGGTCGACCATCAGCTCCAGCGCCAGCTCGGCCGCGCCGATCGAGCGCATGCAGTGGTGGATGCGGCCCGGCCCGAGGCGCGCCTGCGCGAGCGCGAAGCCGCTGCCTTCCTCGCCGAGCAGGTTGCGCGCCGGCACCCGCACGTTGTCGAACGTGATCTCGCAGTGTCCTTCCGGCGCGTGGTGATTGACCACCGTGATGTTGCGCACGACCGTCACGCCCGGCGTGTCGCGCGGCACGAGGATCATGCTCTGCTGCTGGTGCGACTCGGCGTCGGGATCGGTCTTGCCCATCACGATGAAGATCTTGCAGTTCGGATGCGCGGCGTTGGTGATGAACCACTTGCGGCCATTGATCACGTACTCGTCGCCGATACGCTCGATGCGCGTCGTGATGTTGGTCGCATCCGACGACGCGACGTCGGGCTCCGTCATCGCGAACGCCGAGCGGATCTCGCCGCGCAAGAGCGGCAGCAGCCACTGTTCGCGCTGCTCGGGCGTCGCGAACATGTGCAGCAGCTCCATGTTGCCGGTGTCCGGCGCATTGCAGTTGAACACTTCCGACGCCCAGCTCACGCGGCCCATGATCTCGGCGAGCGGCGCGTATTCGAGGTTCGTCAGGCCCATCCCCGGCTCGTCGTCCTTCAGGTGTGGCAGGAACAGGTTCCACAGCCCTTCCGCCTTCGCGCGTTCCTTCAGTTCCTCCATGAACGACACCGGATACTGGCCCGCGTGCACTTCGTCGTTCCACTGGCGGATGCGCGGCACGATGTGCGCATCCATGAATGCGCTCACGCGTTCGCGCAGTGCTTCCACTTTCGGGGTGTAGCCAAAGTCCATGATCGACTCCTCGAGATTCCGTGTTTCCGTTCGTTCGGTTCAGAAGGCCGAGACGCCGCCGTCGACGGCGACGGCCTGCCCGGTCAGATACGTGTTTTCCTTCGCGCACAGCGTGAGCATCGTCGCGACGATTTCGTCGGGCCGGCCGAGCCGCTTCATCGGCGAGCCCTGCGCCAGAAACTCCTGGCGCTCGCCGATCTCGCTGTCGGTGACCATCGGCGTCGCGCTGTAGAACGGGCATACCGCATTCACGCGGATGCCGTGGCGCGCATATTCGAGCGCGGCCGTCTTCGTGAGCCCGACCACCGCATGTTTCGACGCCGCATACGCGGCCAGCTTCGGCGCGCCGCCGAGCCCGGCCATCGACGCGACGTTCAGAATCACGCCTTCGCGCTGCACGAGCATCTGGCGGATCTGGTGCTTCATCCCGAAGAACACGCCTTTCGCATTCACCGCGAAGCTCAGGTCGAGATCGGCTTCGTCGGTGTCGATCAGCGCCTTCATCGGCGGCGCGATGCCCGCGTTGTTGATGCCGACGTCGAGCCGCCCGAAGCGCGCGACGGCTTCCTGCACCAGCGACGCGACGTCCGTTTCGATGCGCACGTCGCAGCGCTGCGCGAGGACGTCGGCGCCGCCCGCGCGCAACGGCGCGGCCACGCGTTCGAGCGCATCGCCGTTCAGGTCGCCGAGCGCGAGCCGCGCGCCCATCGCGGCGAGCTCGCGCGCGAGCAGCGCGCCGAAGCCGCTCGCGGCGCCGGTGATCATCACGGCCTGGCCGGCGTAGCTGTCGAGTTTCATCGCGCGCTCAGATCGTCAGGCCGCCGTCGACGACGATGCATTCGCCGTTCGTGTAGCTCGCCGCGTCCGACACGAGATACAGCACGGTGCCGGCCATTTCGCGCGGCTCCGCGTGGCGGCGCAGCGGGATCTTCGTCATCCAGGTTTCGTAGATGTCCTTGTCGGCGAACAGCGCGCCCGCGAACTTCGTCTTCGTGAGGCCCGGCAGCAGCGCGTTCACGCGGATGCCGAGCGGCCCGCATTCCTTCGCGAACGCCTTCGTCATGTTGACGACGGCCGCCTTCGTGATCGAGTAGATGCCTTGCCGGTCGCCCGGCTGCAGCGCGTTCACCGACGCCGTGTTGACGATCGCGCCGCCGCCGTGCGTCTTCATCAGCTTGCCGGCCTCGACCGACATGAAGAAGTAGCCGCGGATGTTCACGTCGACGGTCTTCTCGTACGCGGCGAGATCGGTATCGAGGATGTGCCCGAAATACGGGTTCGCGGCCGCGTTGTTCACGAGGATGTCGAGACGGCCGTGCTTGCCGCGGATGTGCTCGAACGTCGCGGCGATGTCCTCCAGACGCCCGACGTGGCACGCGAGCGCCTCGGCGCGGCCGCCCGCCGCGACGATTGCGTCCGCAACCGCCTGGCAGTCGTCGATCTTGCGGCTCGACACGATCACGTGCGCGCCTTGTTCGGCGAGCAGCTTCGCGATTTCTTCGCCGATGCCGCGGCTCGCGCCCGTCACCAGTGCGATCTTGCCCGTCAGGTCGAACAGGTTCGTTGCCATGTTGCTGTGCTCCTCCATTGATTGGTTGTCGTGTCGCCGCGCGGCGATATCAGCGATGCGCGTCGATCACGCCGACGGCCAGTTCGGCCAGCCGGCCGGCCATTTCGCCGACGCGCAGCGCCTGCTCGCTCGATGCGTTGCCCTGCAGCGCGCGCGCCTTCACGCCCTGCGCGATCGCCGCGAGCCGGAAGAAACTGAAGGCGAGGTAGAAATGCCAGTCGCGGATCGGCGCGATGCCGCGCAGCTCGCAGTAGCGCGCGACGATCGCCGCTTCGTCCGGAATCCCGAGCGCCGCGCGATCCTGGCCCGCGAGCCCGCGCACCTGGCCGCCCGACGGCAGCCGCAGGCACATGCAGAAATACGCGAGATCGGCGAGCGGGTTGCCGAGCGTCGACAGCTCCCAGTCGAGCACGGCCTGCACGCGATAGCCGTCGCGCGCGAACATCAGGTTGTCGATCCGGAAATCACCGTGCACCAGCGCCGGCCGGCCCGTGTCCTCGGGGCATGCTTTCGGCAGCCAGTCGATCAGCGTCTCCATCGCGTCGAGGCGGCCGGTTTCGGCCGCGCGATACTGCTTCGTCCACACGCCGATCTGGCGTTCGAAGTAGTTGCCCGGGCGGCCGTAGTCGGCGAGGCCCACCGCGTCGACATCGACGTCGTGCAGCGCGGCCATCGTCTGCAGCAGCGCGTCGTAACAGGTCGCGCGCTCGGCCTTCGGCAGTTCGGGCAGCGCGGGATCCCAGAAGATCCGGCCGTCCTCGAAACTCATCACGTAGAACAGGCTGCCGATCACGTCGCGGTCTTCGCACAGGTGATACGGGTGCGCGACCGGAACGGCGGTGCCCGACAGCGCGGTCAGCACGCGGAATTCGCGGTCGACCGCGTGCGCGGATTTCAGCAGTTCGCCCGGCGGCTGGCGGCGCAGCACGTAGCGGCCGCTCTTCGCATTCAGCAGGAAAGTCGGATTCGACTGGCCGCCGGCAAACTTCTCCGTGTCGACCGGGCCTTCGAAGCCCGGCACGTGCGTTTCCAGATAGCGCGTGAGGCGGGCTACGTCGAGTTGCTGGGAAGGGTTCGTCATCGTCGCGATCGTTCGTGGGTCAGCCGTAGGTGCGCAGCGCGTGTCGTTCGGGATCCTCCAGATGCGGGATGCCGTTGAACGACGCGAGGTGGAACGCCTCGGCGTTGAAGAAAAACTGCGAAAGACTGCTGTTGCGGATCTGCAGGTTCAGCGCGATCGCGCTGGACGGCGGCGCCGCGAGCACCTGCTGCACGGTGACCGCGATCGGGCCGCCGGAGCTCACCGCCAGCACGCGCTGGCCGCCGCCGTGGCGGATCGCGGCGCGCGCGTCGGCCACGCGCTGCTGGAAATGGGCCCAGGTTTCGGGAGCCGCATCGCCGAGCTTGTCCTCGGTCCACAGCTGCAGCACCTGCCGGAGCGCGCGGAAATGTTCCTTCATCGAGCCGGCCGCGAGCCGCGCGATTTCCGGGTAGTCGCTGGCGGCGGCCGCGAACAGCCCGTGGAAATCGTATTCGTTCAGGCCGGGATGGCGGTCGACCGCGACGCCTTCGCGGTCCATTCCGCGCAGGATCGCGGCGACCGTCTGCGCATGGCGGTTCATCGTGCCGCAGATCACGCGGTCGAACGTCAGCCCCTGCCGCGCGAAGTATTCGCCGAGCCAGACGCCCTGCTGGTCGCCCGCCGCGGAAAGCCGGTCGTAGTCGTCGGTGCCGAACGACGCCTGCCCGTGCCGTACCAGAAAGAGTTCAGCCATTGCGCTCGCCTGAGGGAAAACCGAAGGCCCAGCATAGCGACCGGGCCCGCATTTTTGAAATTTATTTTCTGAATCAGCCGGTATTCATCGCATGAATTCAGGCGATTCAGACAACGCGCTTGCGCCGGCTTTCAACAGCGCCGCGTCGCGGCACGCGAATTGCGACAGCCGACACCGTGTCGAATAAATCCAGGAGGGATGCGATGCTCGGTACGATCCTCATCATCGTTCTGATTCTGCTGCTCATCGGAGCATTTCCTGCATGGCCGCATAGCCGAAGCTGGGGCTACTGGCCATCGGGTACCGTCGGGCTGATCGTCGTCATTGTCGTGATACTGGTGCTGCTCGGTCGCATCTGACGCCCCGCCACCGGCGGCGGGACGCGTCGCAGCCGGCACGGGTGCGTGCCTTCCCGAGCCTTCGCCGTGGATTCTTTACACGACGAAACCCGCAAAGACATGCACCCGATGCCGTCAACCCTTTCCGTTACTGCCCACCCTCCAGGCGCAACTGGAGCTTGCTCTTCACCGACGTCACGCCCGGCACCTGACGGGCCGCGTCCACCGCGGCCCGGTCCTGGGACTCGTCGGCGATCTGCCCGGCCAGTGTCACGTCGCCCGTCTTCGCCTTCGCGAACACGGTGACCTGCGCATTGCCGACGCCGGGCGCCCTCACGATGGCCCGACGGACCTTCTTCGCGAACGCGCGGTCGGCCGCGCGCTCGGCTTTCTTCGCCGCACGCGGCGACGCGGTTGCCGACGCCGCCTGCTCGGCGGGCGCAGCGGACGGGGCGGACTGCGCGTGAGCGGCCAGCGGCGACAGCGCAACGAAACCTGCAACGACGATTGCAAAACGAGACTTCATCGGATTCTCCTCGACAGGAACCAACGGGTACGACGGATGGGCCGGCCGTCAGGCCGTGACGCCCGACAACGCACGGGCATGGTCGCGGCCGTGCGGCGCCGCGAGCGCGTCCAGCGCGCGCGCGTCGGCTTTCAGCGCGGGCGACAGCGTCGCGCGCAGATGATCGACGAAGGTGCGGACCTTCGCGTCCAGGAAGCGGCGCGACGCATACATCGCGTACACGTCGAGCATCGTCAACCGGTAGTCCGGCAGCACGCGCACGAGCCGCCCGCTGCGCAGGTCGTCGATCGCCGAATAGATCGCCAGCGAGCCGATGCCCAGCCCCGCACGCAGCGCGATCGACATCGCCTCCGGCGCATTCGCGTGGAACGGCGCCGCCGCGACCGCATGCGACACCGCCTGGCCGCCCGCGCCGTGCAGCAGCCATTCGCCGTTCGCTTCCGCCGGCGTATCGAGGCGCAGGCAGGTATGGCGCGCCAGGTCGGCGGGCACGGCCGGCGCGCCGTGGCGGGCGAGGTAGGCCGGCGACGCGACCAGCACGCTGAAGGACGTGCCGCACGAATGCGCGATGCACGCGGAGTCCGGCAGGCTCGCGGCCGTGACGACCGACACGTCGTAGCCCTCCTCGACGAGATTGGGCATCCGCTGCGAATAGGTCATCTCGATGGCGACGTCGGGAAAGCGCGCCCGATAGGCGACGGCCGACGCGGTGACATGGCTCTGCCCGAGGCCGGGCATCGTATGCACGCGCAGGCGTCCGTACGGGCGGACCAGCGCGTTCCGGGCCTCGGCATTCGCCTGGTCGACATCGCCGAGGATCGATTGCAGGCGCTCGAAATAGCGGCGTCCGCTGTCGGTCAGCGCGATTTTCCGGGTGGTCCGGTTCAACAGACGAATCTGCGCATACGCTTCCAGGCTCGCGACGGCCCTCGACACCTGGGCGGTCGCGACATCGGTCTGCTTCGCCACGGCGGAGAAGCTGCCGGCCTGCACGACGCGAACGAACGTCCGCATGTTCTCGAGCATGTCCATTTCGACTCATCGTCCAGTCCGGTGCTGCATCCACGCGACGCGCCGACGGGGCGCGGCGACGCATTCGGTGCCCCGATTGTCGGACCATCCCCGCCGCGGCTTCAGCCCCCCGACCGGGGGGGCTGAAGGGTAGGCCGATCATGTGGAATGCTTGGCGTTTGCGTCGACGGCGGCCCGCAGCAATCCCTCCGCGGCCCGCGTCGCCAGCACGATCTTGCCGATATGTCGCCCCGAATCCATCAGCTCGTGCGCCGCACGGGCGTCGCGCAGATCGAACAGCCGATAGACCCGAGGCTTGACCGTGCCTTGCCGGATCAGCGGCCACACGGCCTCCTCGAGCTCGCGAATGATCTGCGCCTTCTCCGCGTATGTGCGCGAGCGCAGCGTCGAGCCGATGTGCGTGAGCCGCTTCGTCAGCATCGGAAACAGGTCGAGCTCCTTCGCGGGGCCATTGATCACGCCGATCTGCACGATGCGCCCGTTCATCGCGGCGGCCGCGAAATTGCGCGCGACGTAGTCGCCCGCGATGATGTCGACGATCACGTCGACGCCCTTGCCGCCCGTGAAGCGCGCGACCGCCTCGACGAAATCCTCGCTGCGATAGTCGATCGCGAGATCCGCGCCGAGCCGCATGCTCGCGTCGCGTTGCGCTTCCGACCCGACGGTCGTGATGATCGTCGACGCGCCGAACGCCTTCGCCAGCATCGTCGCCGTCGTGCCGATGCCCGACGCGCCGCCGTGGATCAGCACGCTTTCGCCGGGCGACAACCGGCCGCGCTGGAACAGGTTGAGCCAGACCGTCATGAAGGTCTCCGGCAGCGCCGCCGCCTCGGCCATCCCGAGGCCGTCGGGAATCGCGAGCGTGTTGCTCTCGTTCGCCACCGCGTATTCCGCGTAGCCGCCGCCGGGAATCAGCGCGCAGACGCGATCGCCGACGGCGAACCGCGTGACGTCGCGCCCGACCGCGACGACCTCGCCGGCGATCTCGAGGCCGGGAATGTCGGACGCGCCGGGCGGCGGATCGTACAGCCCCTTGCGCTGGAACACGTCCGGGCCGTTGACGCCGGCCGCATGAATCCGGATCAGCACGTCGTCGGGGCCTGGCACCGGTACGGCGCGGGTCGCCGGCACGAGCACGTCGGGGCCGCCGGGACGCACGATTTCGATCGCGGTCATGTGGGTGGGAAGGGGGTTCGCGTCATCAATCACGATATGATCCTCAACGTTCGTCGATGCGCGGCCGATTCGCGGGCCATCCTCGAATCGCGGCATCGCCATGTGTGTGAAGCCAGTCTATGGGCGATGCCGCTGGCGGGCACGCAGCGATTTACCGGTCGGGGAATGCAAAAATGCATCAGTCGGGACACACGATGAACTGGGACGACGCGCGCGTCTTTCTCGCAATCCATCGCGAGCGCACGCTGCGCCGCGCGGCGCAGACGCTCGGCGTCGATCAGGCGACGGTCGGGCGGCGGCTCGCGACGCTCGAGCACATGCTCGGCGCGACGCTGTTCCTGCGCTCGTCGAAAGGCTATCTGCCCACGCCGGTCGGCGAACTGGCGCTACGCGCCGCCGAGGCGATGGAGCAGCATGCGCACGAGCTGGTGCGGCTGACGCACGGGGTCGACCGGCGGCTTGCCGGCGAGGTGAAGATCACGACGACCGACGCGCTCGCGATCGAGTTCGTGATGCCGTCGATCGCGCGGCTGCACGCGAAACATCCCGACGTCTCCGTCGCGCTGAACACGTCGACCCACATCCTGAATCTCGCGAAGCGCGAAGCCGATATCGCCATCCGCACCGTGCGGCCCGAGAACCCCGATCTGGTCGCGCGCCGGCTGGCGTGCTGGGACATGGGCCTGTTCGCGTCGCCCGACTATCTGCGCCGGCACGGCGAGCCCGAGCGCGGCCGCGCGTTCGCGGGCCACGACCTCGTCGTCTACCAGCCGTACATCGACGCCAGCCGCAAGCCGACCCTCGCCGGCGAACCGATCGACGGCGGGCGCATCGTCACGCGCACGAACTCGAACCTGATGATGCGCGCGGCGCTGCGCGCGGGCCTCGGCGTCGGCGAGATTCCCGTCCACATGGGCGAGCGCGACGGGCTCACGCGCATCTGGCCGGACCGCATGCGGCAGTCGCCGTACGAGGTCTGGCTCGTCACGCACCGCGACCTGCGCCACACCGCGCGCATTCGCGCGGCGATCGACGAGATCGTGGCCGCGTTCGCCGCGCACCGCTGACGCGCGCCGGCACCGTATCGGTCGGTCATTCGTCGTCGCGCCGCACCCGCGACGGATCGAGCGCCAGCCCGCTGCGCACCGCCTGGATGCGCGACGTCACGTTGAGCTTCTCGAAGACGTTCTTCAGGTGCCACTTGATCGTCTCCGGCGCGACCCGCAGCGCACGGGCGATTTCCTTGTTCGACAGGCCGCGCGCGACGTAGTCGAGGATCTCGACTTCCCGTGCGCTGAGGTTGCCGGGCCCACCCTGCCGCGTGGCGGGCGTGGCGTTCGATTGCCGCTGCCCGTCGAACGCACGGGCCAGATCGCGCAGATACCATGCGCCGACCGCCGGAAAGCGGTCGGCACGCCTGTGTACGCGCGCCAGCAGGCGCTCGGCCGCGGCCCCTTCGTCGACGAAGGTTCGGACGAGTCCGTTGCCCTGGCCGTATTCGAGCGCGCGCGCCAACGCCGCGAGCGCCGCGCTTTCGTCGCCCGCCTGGTCGAGCGCGATCGCAAGCAGCACGGCTGCCTGCGCCGCGAACCAGTCGAACCCGCGTGCGGCCAGCACCGCGTGCACGGTCGCCATGCGCTGCGCCGCCTCGCTCGCGCGCGCATCGGCGAGCAGCAGCCTGGCCTGCGCGGATTGCGCCATCTGCCACGTCTCGACGTGGCTCGACGCTTCGTCCGGCGGCACGGGCGACACCAGCGACGCCAGCGCCCGCCCCACGCGATGGGCTTGCGTCGGCTTGCCGGCGGCCAGATGCAGCCGGATACCGGTCGCCATGCACGCGACGCGCAGCCGCAGCCATTGCCGGCTGCACGCGACGCGATCGGCTTCGTCGAGCATGTCGTGCGCGCGCGCATCGTTTCCCGACTGGAATTGCAGCAGCGCGGCCGTCTGCATGAACCGCAGCAACGGCCCGAGCGAGCACGCCTGCATCGCGATGTCGAAGCGGTCGGCCTGCGCGTCGCGCACCTTCGCCCAGTCGTTCCATTCGTAGTAGATCGCCGACAGATAGCCGGCCGACAGCGCCGTCGCCGCCGATAGGCGACCCGCCGATCGTTCGGCGGCATGCAGCGCCGTCTCGAACGTCTTCGACGCGTCGTGCAGCCGTCCGGCGACGAACTCGGCCAGGCCCGACATGTTCTGGCGGTACACGTTCGCGTAAAGCGGCTCATGTCCGGACGCCGCGTGTTCCGCGCGCGCGCCGAGATCCCGCACGTCGCCGAGGCGGCCCGCGTAGCCGAGCCCGAAGATCAGCGTCGTCTGCCCGATCTGCTCGACCCACGAACCGGCCGGCGGGGCGGCCGCGAGCACGCGCTCGCCGAGCTGCAGCGATTCGATGCTGTGATCCGACAGCCCGGCGATCAGCGAGCGCACGGCCAGCAGTTCGGTCGCCGTGACGGCATCGGTATCGAGTCGCCCGGTCGCTATGTCGGCTTCCAGCGCTTCCAGCGCACGGCGCGCCTCGACCATCTGCATCGACAGCGCGAGCGCCCACGTATGCGCGATCCGCAACCGCAGGCGGCCCGCCAGCGCCTGCGCGGGCAGGCGCGACACCCAGTCGAGCACCGTGCGCACGTCGCTCGACGCGATGAGCTTCATCGCGCACGCCTCGACCCAGCCGGCGGCCGCATCGAAGTCGCCCGCCGCGAGCGCGTGCCTGACGGCGTCCGGCCATTGCCGCTCGGCCGCGTACCAGGCGCTCGCGCGACGATGCAGCGTGGCCACCGCGCCGGGCTCGCGCAGCGCCAGTTCCTCCCGCAGGTATTGCAGGAACAGCGCGTGATAGCGGTAGCGCCGGCGGTCACCGTCGATCGACCGGATGAACAGGTTGTGCGCATTCAGCCATTCGAGGCAATCGAGCGCATCGTCGCGGCCGGTCAGCGCATCGCACAGCGCCGGCGTCATCCGGTCGAGCACCGCCGTATGCAGCAGGAAGTGGCGGATCGCGTCCGGCACCTGCGTCATCACGTTGTCGTTCAGGTACGCGGCAATGCCGGCACGCGCGTGGCTGACCTGTTCGGCCACGCGCGCCGCGTCGCTGTCGTCGTGCAGCGCCAGGGCCGCCAGTTGCAGGCCCGACACCCAGCCTTCGGTCGCCGCGCGCAGACGCGCGACGTTGTCCGCATTGAGCGGCTTGCCGGCCACCCGCTCGAAGAACGCACGCGTCTCCGTGTCGTCGAAACGCAGGTCGTGCTCGTCCACCCGCACGAGTTCGTCGCGCGATTCGAAATAGCTGAGCGGCAGCGCGGGTACCGAGCGGCACGCCAGCACGACGTGCAGGTTCGACGGCGCGTAGCGCAGCAGGTCGAACATCGCGTCGTGAATGACCGGCGACGCGAGGCGATCGAAGTCGTCGAGCATCAGGAACAGGTCGACACCCGCGCTGTCCAGTTCGTTGAGCAGTTCGTCGAAGACGGTCTTCAGCGGAATCAGCGCACGATCGCGCAACAACTGCTGCGCGCGGGCGCCGACGCCGCCGGTTGCATCGACGATCGCGGCGACCACGTAGGACGCGAAGATCGACGCGTTGTCGTCGTCCTGGTCGAGACTCACCCACGCGACTTTGACGTCCGACGCCACCAGCGCGTGGCGCCATTCCGCCAGCAGCGTGGTCTTGCCATATCCGGCCGGCGCGCACACGAGCGTCAGCCGGCGGTCGAGGCCGCGCCTGAGCCGGCCGAGCCGCGCGATGCGCGCCACGATACCGCGGGCCGACGCCGGCGCCAGCTTGGTGCGCACCAGCACTTCGATCGCATCGGGGTCCGGCGGGCGGGCCGGTTGTCTGCTGTCCATCGGCGCCATGCTGTTCGTGTTCTCCTCGCGCTGATCGCGTGTCCGCCGGCCCGCCGGCGAAGCCGCCGGCCGGGCCCGGTCTCGCCGTGCGCCGAAAACAGCATAACGATTCGACGCCGGCCGTCAAAAGTAGGTGATGTCCGTACCGGCGTGGGCGCGCGCAGCGCGTATCGGTCCGCGACACGGGACCCGCATTGTTCTCGAACCAGCGCGCGATGTTCAGCCCCCCATTCGGGGGGTTACCCCGGGCGGGGAGCCGCGTGGCCCTGGCCGCCGGCGTCTGTGCGGCCGGGCGCCCGTCAGTCGGGCTGGTAGCGCTCGCGCAACGCGCGCTTGTTGATCTTCCCGACGCTCGTCTTCTCGATCGCGTCGACGATCAGCAGCCGTTCCGGCACCGCATAGCGCGAGATCAGCCCGCGGTCGGCCACCTGCTTCACGTGCGCTTTCAATTCCTCCGGCTCGACGCGGCCAGCCTGCTCGTCGGTCAGCACGACTAGCGCGAGCGGACGCTCGCCCCAGCGCGCATTCTTCACGCCGATCACCGCCGATTCGCGCACGGCCGGATGACGCGACAGGATGCTCTCGAGTTCGAGCGACGAGACCCATTCGCCGCCCGTCTTGATCACGTCCTTGATGCGGTCGGTGATCTGCAGCCGGCCGTCGGGATCGATCACGCCGATGTCGTTCGTATGCAGATAGCCGCCGGCCCACAGCGCGGCCGACGCCGGCGCATCGCCGAGATAGCCTTGCGTCGCCCACGGCATCCGCACGACGACCTCGCCCGCCGACCGGCCGTCGTGCGGCACGTCGCGAAACTGCGCATCGACGATGCGCAGGTCGACGAGCGGCAACGGCAGCCCCGCCTTGGTCCGGCGCGCGATGTCGTCGTCGGCCGACGCACCGCCGGCCGCGCGCGGCGGGTCGATCTGCGCGATCGTCATCAGCGGGCAGGTTTCCGACATCCCGTACCCCGTGTAGACCTCGATGCCGCGCGCGAGCGCCGCCCGCGCGAGCCCGTCGGACAACGGCGAGCCGCCGACGATCACCTTCCACGCCGACAGGTCGACCGCCGCGGACGCCGGGCTGTCGAGAATCATCGCGAGCAGCGTCGGCACGCAATGCGAGAACGTCACCGCTTCGCGCGCGATCAGCGCCACCAATCCGTCCGGCGAATAGCGGCCCGGATAGACCTGCTTGAGCCCGAGCGCGGTCGCGATATACGGCATCCCCCAAGCGTGCACATGAAACATCGGCGTGATCGGCATGTAGACGTCGTCGCGATGCACGCGGCCGCGATCGCGCGCGCTCGACAACGCCGCCATGCCCGCGAGCGTATGCAGCACGAGCTGCCGATGGGTGAATGCAACGGCCTTCGGCAGGCCGGTGGTGCCGGTCGTGTAGAACGTCGTCGCGCGGGTTTGCTCGTCGAAATCGGGGAACGCGAAATCGGGCGAACCGGCCGCGACGAGCGCCTCGTATTCGTCGGTGAAACCGTCCGGCAAAACGGCTTCATCGCCGTCGGCGATCAGCACGACGTGCCGCACCGTATCGAGCCGGTCGCGCATCCCCGCCAGCAGCGGCAGGAAGTCGCGGTGAACCAGCACGATGCGCGCGCCCGAATGGTTGAGCGTATACAGCAACTGATCGGGCGACAGCCGGACATTGGCCGTCATCAGCACCGCGCCCATCATCGGAATCGCGTGGTAGCACTCCAGGTAGCGATGGCTGTCCCAGTCCAGCACGGCGACGACGTCGCCCGCGCCGACGCCGATCGACACCAATCCGCTCGCGAGTTGCCCGATGCGATGCCGGAACGTCCAGTAATCGTGCCGGACCCGGTCGCCGTACACGATCTCCTGCTCGGGCCGCGTCGCCAGCGGCGCATGAAGCAGCTGCTTGATCAGCAGCGGATACGCATGGGCGGACGATGCCGGCTCGTCTTGCGGATACGGGTATGACGAATTCATGAATGTCTCCATGGGCGACCGGTCGGGTCGTCGGGCGTGCGGCCACGATACCGGACCGGCCGGCTTTCGCGCCCCCCCCCTGTCCGGGGGGGGAGCGGGCCTCCTGGCCGGCACCGGCGGCGGGCCGCTCGTACACGTATCACGGCGATCGGCGCACGAGATCCACCCGTTCGGGGAGGCGCCCGCCGCGACATGCCGTTGTAGGATTCATCGCAGCGCGTATTCTTCCTGTGAGATCCCCGTCCGCCCGACCGGGCATGACCGGAAAGCCAGGCCGCCGCGCAATCGGCGCGCCGACTCACGCATGCATCTCACCGGCCCCGCCCGCCCCCCTTCCCCCCTGAGCAAGGAGCAGCCATGACTTCCGACACGACGCAGGTGGACCGCACGCCCGCCCCCGACCCGGCGGAGAACAACGCGTATTTCCCGTCGCCGTATTCGCTGTCGCAGTACACGTCGTCGAAAACCGACTTCGACGGCGCCGATTACCCGAATCCGTACACCGGCGGCAAGTGGAAGGTCCTGATGATCGCGACCGACGAGCGCTACATCCTGATGACGAACGGCAAGATGTTCTCGACCGGCAACCATCCGGTGGAGATGCTGCTGCCGATGCACCACATGGACAAGGCCGGCTTCGAGATCGACATCGCGACGCTGTCGGGTAACCCGGCCAAACTCGAACTCTGGGCGATGCCGCAGGATGACGAGGCCGTGCAGAGTACTTACCGGAAATACCTGCCGAAGCTGAAGACGCCGCTCAAGCTGTCCGACGTGCTCGACCGGCATTCCGGCGCCGATTCGCCGTATATCGCAGTGTTCATTCCCGGCGGCCACGGCGTGCTCGCCGGCATTCCGCACAGCAAGGACGTCAAGCGCACGCTGCGCTGGGCGCTCGACCACGACCGGCACATCATCACGCTGTGTCACGGGCCCGCATGCCTGCTGTCGGCCGCCGTCGACGAAGATCCTCAGGACTACCCGTTCAAAGACTACGAGATCTGCGTGTTTCCGGATGCGCTCGACACGGGGCCGAACCTCGACATCGGCTACATGCCGGGCCCGCTGCCATGGCTCGTTGCGCAAAGCCTCGAAAAGCTCGGCGCGCGCGTGCTGAACAAGGACATGACCGGCCGCTGCCATCAGGACCGCAAACTGATCACGGGCGACAGCCCGCTCGCATCGAACGGCGTCGGCAAGCTCGCGGCCGCCGCGCTGCTGAAGGAGGTCGGGCACTGACGGTACGGCCACGCCCCAGCGGCATCTCGCCGGAGCGTGGCCGCAGCGCGGCACGGCGCCGCTTATTCGCGCGTCCACCCGTTCTCGTAAAGCCGCCCGGCCAGCACGCCGAGGCGCGACGCGAGCACGTAATTCTCGCCGTCCTCGATCAGCGCCGAGCGCACGTCGCGGAACAGCTTCTCGATCGGGAATTCGCGCGTGGTGCCGTTGCCGCCGAACAGTTGGAACGCCTCGTGCGTGATCTTCATCGCCTCCTCGGTCACGCTCACCTTCGCCTGCGCGGTCGCATACGGATGACTCTGCGGCGACATCCGCGAGAACGCGAGGCTGCGGCGCGCGATCGCGCGCGCCATCTCGAGCCGGCGCAGCATCTCGCCGATGCGCAGGTGCGTCATCTGGTGATCCATCAGCAGCGCGCCGCCCTGCTTGCGCTCGTGGCAATACGCGAGCGCCAGTTCGAACGCGGCCCGCGCCGCGCCGACGAACACCTGGCACATGTGCGTACCCGCATACGACCACGTCGAGGCGAGGTTGCCGAGATAGTCGTCCTTCAGCGCGACCGCGAAGCGCTTCGGCACCTTCACGTTGTCGAAATAGATCTCGCCCTGCGGCAACGAGCGTTGGCCGATCTTGTCGAGCGGCTTGCCGCGCGACACGCCGGGCAGATCGAGCGGCAGGATCATCGCGATGCCGTTCGTGAACGCGCTGCGCTCGCCTTCGCCGTAAAAGCCGTCGCCGTAATCGGCCGCCATGTACGCGAGCGCGACCTGCGCGACCGAGCCGTTCGAGATCCACGCCGAGCTTTGCCCGTTGATCACGATCTCGTCGGCGCCGACCTTCGCGGTCACGTTGCCGACCGGCTGCCGGCCGTTCCCGGCGAGTTCCTGCCGATACAGGATCGCCGCATCCGAGCCGCGATCGGGCTGCGTGTTCATCCAGCAGCCGACCTTGCCCGCGCACATCTCGATCAGTTCGGCGTTGCCGACCGTGTGCGCCATCATCAGCGGCATCGTGGCCGCGCCGATCGACACGGCGAGGCCCGAATCGCCCCAGCCGAGCTCCTCGCCGATCAGCGACTCGATGCGCACGGCCGTCTCCGGCGGAAACTGCGCGATCAGTTGCGGATCGAGCCCGAGCTTCGCGCTCTCGACGATCGCGGCCCAGTACGGAGAACCCGGGGCGATCACGTCCTCCGCCGTCATCCGGTCGAGCTCCCGGCCGATCGGCCGCAGCACGTCGCGCGCAAAACGATGAACCGTGTGCTGGATTGCGCTTTCCTCTTCGCTCAGCGGCGTCTCGAAGCCGGTCATGCCGACCACGGGCAGCGCCGCGGACTTGTTCAGACGAATCATCTCCGTTCTCCTCCTGGACTCGAATCATGTCGGCCCGGCCGCGGACGCGCCTGGCCATCCCACATCTAGTAATACATACCAAACATAGGTCATCATGACAAACGCAGGAAGCAAAAAAAAGACAGGGTATTCCCCTGTCTCGGTTCGCGTGGCCGCTGCAGGCTCGTGTGCTTACTTGCCGGCCGGAACCGTCAGCGTGCCGTAGGCGATCGCGCGCGACGTCGCCGCGAAATACGCGTCGAGCGCCTGCGTGTGCCGCCCGATGGTGCCGTACTGCATCGCGAGACCATCGGCCAGCGCGATCAGCATCGTGGCCGCATGCCGGCTGTCGGCCGCGCTGAAGGTGGGCGTGACCGCGCGCACCAGCTGCGCGAGGTCGCGCGTGAGCGCCGAATACCATTCTTCGCACAGCTTCAGGCATTCGGCGTCGGTCGCCGCGAACGACAGGAAATGCCGGAACAATGCGTTGTACTTCGCATCCTTCGCATCGGCGATCGAGCGCACGATGATCTCTTCGAACACGTCGCGTGGCGACGCATCGCTGCTGATCGCGCGCTTCATGTCGTCGAGATACGCTTCGATGACCGGCTCGATGACGGCCCGCAACACGGCGATCCGGGTCGGGAAGTAGTACTGCAGATTGCTGACGCTGATGCCCGCGGCGGCCGCAACCGCGCGCTGCGAGAATTCGAGCGGGCCGCCTTCCAGCAGCAGCTTGCGGGCAACGCGAATGATCGTGTTGCGCGTGCGCAGGCCTTGCGCCCGCAAGCCGTCGGTATTGCCCGCTGCGGCGGCGGCAGTCGAAGTGCGCCGCTTTCGGGGGCTGCGCTGCTCGTTGGACACTGTCATCGTGTTCGTCGTGAAGATGGCGTTTCGGCTTCGTCGAATGGACGCTCCGTGCCTTACGGAGCGCCAACGACTATACCCGATGCGCGCTGCATTTTCCATCGAGCCGCCCTTGCGCCGGGCGGGCCGGCCGGATGCACGTTGGCGCGTCGCGACGAGCGCGTGCGCCGCTACATCGGCCGCACCCTGCGGTTCACGCGTTCGTCGAGCAGGTTCGCGACGCCGAGCATCGCGGTCATCGCACACCATCGCAGCGGCTCGGGTGGCATCGAAGGCGTCTTGTGCGTCAACGCGTCGAGCACCGGCGATCGTCCATCGTGAATGCGCTCGGCCAGCACGCGCCCGATCAGCGATTGCGTGCCGACGCCATGCCCCGAACACCCGGCCGCGTAGAACACGTTTGCGTGCGCGCCGGCCGCGCCGACCACCGGCAACGCATCGCCCGCGAACGAGATGTAGCCGCTCCAGCACGCACGAACCGGCACGTCGCCGAGTTGCGGAAAGCGCGCGCGCAGCGTCTTCAGCAGCGCGCGATACGTGTCGCCGTCCGGCACGTTCGGCGTCTGCGAGCCGTATACGTAGTGCAGCCGCTTGGTGGTCAACAGCAGCGTGTTGCGCGCGGTCAGGCGGTGGCTTTCCATCGTCAGGTGCGACGTGACGATGCCCTCGCGATTCGGCCAGCCGAGCGCCGCGAGCTGCGCCCCGGACAGCGGCTCGGTCTCGAGCGCCGACACGCGCAGCGGCATCACCTTGTCGCCGAGCAGGCCGAGTTGCGGCGTGTACGCATTGGTCGCGAGCACCAGCACCGGCGCACTCGCGCTGCCGCGCGCGGTGCGCACGCGCACCGTCTCGCCCGCGTCGAAATCGAGCAGCGCGGTGTTCTCGTAAAGTTTCACGCCGGCCGCGAGCGCCGCGCGTCGCAAGCCCGTCACGTACTTGCCGGGATCGAGCGTGCCGCCGCCCGGCACGTACGCGCCGAACAGGAACGCCGGCGGAATGCCGCGTTCGCGCATCGCCGCACCATCGAGAAACTGCGCGGGCGAGCCGAGTTCGATGCCGGTGGCCATGCTCTCGCGCAAGCGCTTTTCCTGCGACGGATGCACGCCCGCGCGAATGATCCCCGACGCGCGGTAGTCGCAGTCGATCGCGTATTCGGCGAGCTTGCGTTCGACGTACGCGACGCCTTCGTCGTAGAAGCCGACGATCCGCCTGGCCTGTTCGTGGCCGACCCGCTTGAGAAACAGCTCGTATTCGAGCCCCTGGCCGCCGGCGAGATAGCCGGCGTTGCGCCCGCTCGCGCCAAAGCCCGCGAATTCGCGTTCGAGCACGACGACGCTCGCGCCGCGCGCGGCCAGTTCCAGCGCGGTGGACAGGCCGGCAAAGCCCGCGCCGACGACGATCGCATCCGCCTGCACGTCGCCCTCGAGTTCGGGTTGCGCACGCTCGGGCGGCTCGACCCAGCCGCCGACGGGGCGATACTTTCGCAACGCGGCGTCGGCGCGAATTTCCTCGCCCCAGCGCGCGAGCGGCCCGAGCGCATCGGCGCCCGCCGCCTGCATCGCCGCTGCCGCACCGACCCCGCCCGACGCCGGTCGCGTCGTCTGCCCTGCCTGCGCTACTTGCCCGAGCGCGATTGCGCCGTGTGCGTCGCCCATGTTCGCCTCCGTCAATCCCTGCTGAGAATGTGAATCGCCAGCGCCGCCTCTTCGACGCCCTGCAAGCCGCCGCCGTTCTCCTGGATCGCATGACGCGCGCCGTCCACCTGGCGTGCGCCCGCTTCGCCGCGCAACTGCGTGACCAGCTCGTACAGCTGACCGATACCGGTCGCGCCAAGCGGATGACCCTTCGATTCGAGGCCGCCCGACGTGTTGATCGGGATACGCCCGCCGAGCGTGAACTCGCCGCGCTCGGCGGCCGGACCGCCTTCGCCGAGCGGCACGAAGCCGAGGTTCTCGGCCTGGATGATTTCGCCCATCGCCGACGCGTCGTGCACTTCGGCCACGTCCATGTCCTCCGGCCCCACGCCGGCCTGCTCGTACGCCTGCAACGCGGCGAGCCGGCCGATGTGCTTGTGCGGCTCGTCGATGCGCCGCCGCGTGAAGCTGCGGATCACGCTCGCGGCGATCCGGATGCAGCGGCCGCGGTCGGCGCCGATGCGTTCCAGCCCTTCTTCCGTGCAGAGGATCGCGGCCGCCGCGCCGTCCGACAGCGGCGCGCACATCGGCAGCGTGATCGGGTACGTGATCGGTGCGGCAGCCAGCACCTCGTCGATCGTGAACGGCTGGCGAAACTGCGAGTACGGGTTGTGCACCGAATGCCCGTGGTTCTTCGCCGACACGGCGGCGATCTGCCGCTGCGTCGTGCCGTACGTGTGCATGTGATGCCGGCACAGCGCCGCGTAGATCTTCATGAAACGGCTGTACGGGCGGTCGGATTCCGAGCCGGGCGGTGGCTCGATCCCTTCGCCGAGCCGCGCGAGCATCGCGAAATTCTCGTCGACGCGCGACACGTCCCAGCCGGCGTCGAACAGCGCGAACGATTTCGCCTTGTCCGCGACGTTCATCTTCTCCGCGCCGAGCGCCAGCGCGACGTCGCACGCGCCCGACTGCAACTGCCGCACGGCGAGGTGCACGGCCGTACTGCCCGACGCGCACGCATTCTCGACGTTGAACACCGGAATGCCTTCGAGGCCGATCTTGCTGAACACGACCTGGCCGGGAATCGACAACTGCCCCTGCAGCGCGCCGTTGGTGATGCCCGCATAGAACGCGGCGCGGATCGCATCGGCGTGGCAGCCGGCGTCCCGCAATGCGCGCTGCAGCGCCTCTCTCGCCAGATCGTCGAGGCTGCGGTCGAGATGCCGGCCGAACACGGTCATCGCGATGCCTGCGATGTAGATGTTGCTCATCGTATGGAATCCGTATGAAGCAGTTTCAGATCCTGCGTTGCTGGCCTTGCCAGTACCGTTCGCGCAGGTCCTTCTTCAGCACCTTGCCGGCCGTGCTGCGCGGCAGCGCGGCGACGAAGTCGACGCTCTTGGGCGCCTTCACCGAGCCGAGCTTCTCCTTGCACAGCGCGACGAGTTCTTCCGCGCTCACCTGCTGCCCGGCATTGAGCTCCACCACGGCCTTCACCGCTTCGCCCCATTTGTCGTCGGGCACGCCGATCACCGCGCAGTCCTGCACGGCCGGGTGCGCCCAGATCACCTGTTCGATCTCGCTCGGATAGACGTTGAAGCCGCCGCTGATGATCATGTCCTTCTTGCGGTCGGTGATGTGCAGATAGCCGTCGCGATCGAGATGGCCGATGTCGCCGGTATGCAGCCAGCCGTCGACGATCGTCTCGGCCGTCTTGTCCGGCGCGCGGTAGTAGCCCTTCATCACGAGATCGCCGCGTACGCAGATCTCGCCGGTCTCGCCCTGCTTCAGCAGCTCGCCGCGCTCGCCGACGATCTCGACGCGCACCAGCGGATTCGGGCGGCCGACCGACGCGAGCCGCGCGTCGGATGCGAGCTGGCCGTCGACGAAGTGCTCGGCCGGCGTCAGGTACGAGATCGACGCGGGCGCCTCGGTCTGCCCGTAGCCGCCCGTCATCACCGGGCCGAACACGTCGATCGCGCGCTTGAGCTTCTCGACCGACATCGGCGCGGCCCCATACAGGAAGTAGCGCAGCGACGAGAAATCGACCTGCTCGATGCCGGGGATGTCGAGCAGCCGGTAGATCACGGTCGGCGGCAGGAAGAATTCGGTCACGCGATGCTTGACGATCGCGCCGAGCAGCAATGCCGGGTCGGGCTTCGGCAGCACGACCACCGTGCCGCCGCGCGCGGTGCACGGCAGCGACATCATGCCGGCCGTGTGCGTCATCGGCGCCGCGGCCAGATTGACCGGGCGCGCATCGTCGTACGTCATCGCGATCATGAATTGCGCGAAGTACGTCTGCAGCGAACGATGCGTGTTCATCACGCCCTTCGGCGCGCCCGTCGTGCCGCCCGTGGCCGACAGCGCGACGACGTCGTCCATCGCGTAATCGACGACCGGCGGCGTCGCCGGCTGGTGCTCGCTCCACGAAGCCAGCGACGGTGCCCACGGCAGGTCGGCGTCGAGGCACACCCACAGCCGGACCTTCGGCAGGCTCGGCCGCAGCGCATCGATCGCGGCCGCGAACGCGTGATGGAAGAACAGCACTTCGCAGTCGAACGCATCGAGCACGTACTGGTTCTCGGCCACCGCATTACGGCCGTTCACCGGGATATACGCGAGCCCGGCGCGCCACATCCCGAGCGCGCAGCTCCAGCCGATCACGTCGTTGTCGGCCCACACCGCCGCCTTCGCCTCCTTCGCGAAGCCGGCGGCGAGCAGCCCGTTGGCGATGCGGCACGACAGCTCGCCGATCTCCTGGAACGTGTAGTTGCGATCGCCCTGGATGTACGCGATGCCGTCGGGATTGAGCCGCCAGCCGCGGTCGTAGAAATCGATAATGGCCATGTCACATGTTCCGTTGGGTCGGGTCCGATGCGGCGGCGGCCATCACAGTTGCGTGACCGTCGCGCGCGCGAGCCCGCGCTGTTCGAGGAAGCCGAGCAGGTAGCGATGGCCGAATGCCTTCGAGCCGGACGCGAAGCCGGTGCGCGCGGTCTCGCCGTCGAGCAGCTTGAGCACGCCGGCCGCGTGAATCGCGCCCGTCGAGATGTATGGCGTGACGCCGTGCACGGTCGCGCGCACCGCCGCGAGCTGGCCACGGCCGATCGCGACATCGACGCTGCGCTGGATCGTCGTGCGCTCGCGCGGCGGCATCGTCGGCGTGGTCGACGCGACGACCTGCTTCAGCACTTCGTCCTGCTGCTCGCGCGGCAGGTGCTTGTATTCGGCTTCCCACTTCTGTCCGAACTGGTGCACCAGCTTCATCACGTTGTTGTCGTAGAAACCCACGCACGAGATGCAGCTGCGCACGCGCGCATCGTGCTCGAAATAGACGGGCAGCGACGTGCCGCCCCACGGCAGGCAGAACACCGGCTGCATCAGCTCCGGCGTCGCGACGGTGAACGACGCGTCCGCGGCGTGCGGCACGAGCGCCTTCTCCCACAGGTAGCAGGACTCGTGGCGCGCGCCGTCGAAGATCGTCGCGGTCGAACCGATGCTCACGCCGGCCGCGCCGCGCGGGCCGCGCGTCAGCGTGGCCGTCTCCAGCGCGTCGATGCCCGGCGTTTCGAGCGCGAGCTCGGCGGCGATCTCCGCGAACGTGTACATGTACGCGTTCGACGACGACGCCAGCAGGCCGGCCTGGCGATACTGCTCGCCGAACTCGTCGCGCACCGCACGGATATACGACTGTTCGCCGGTCGTATCGAGGTGGTGACAGCCGGCCTTCAGCGCGGCCTCGACGCCGACGAGCCCGAAGCTCGAGAACGGCCCGACCGTGTTGCACACCACCTTCGCCCCGCGGAAAGCCTTCACGAGCGCATCGACGTCGTGCTCCGCCTCGATGATTTCGTATTGCGCGGATTCGAGCCGCACGACGCGCTGCGCCATCATTTCCTTCGCGCGAGCCGCATTGCGCGCGACCGCCGTGAACGGGATGTTCTGGTCGATCAGCCAGTCCATGATCAACATGCCGGTGTAACCGCTTGCGCCATAAACGACGACGGGGTGCTTAGCCATGGTTGTCTCCTGAAACGTGAATTGTCGGGAACCGGTTCGGTTCGAGGTCGGGTACTGCTGCTTCGTATCCGGCGCGTTCTTTTGTAGAACACATTACCAATATTAGGTCACTATGACAAAGTAAAGCGTAAAGAAAAAGGCAGGGTATTCCCGGGCCTGGCGCGTTTCGCGCATCACTTCGCCGCCCCGTCCGGCGACAGGCCGGCCAGATAGTGCGCAACCGCACGCGTATCGTCGCCCGACAACGTCGCGGCCAACGCATTCATCGCGCCGGTCGGATCGTGCCGCTCGCCCGAGCGGAACGCCGCCAGTTGCGCTTCGAGGTAAAGCTGCCCCTGGCCGGCGAGGCGCGGGGCCGGGTCCTTGCCCGTCAGCGCCGCGCCGTGACACGCGCGGCAGCTTCGCGCCTCCACGAGCGCCATTCCCCGCTTGTCGAGCGCCGCGTCGGCCGGCACGGCCTCGTTGCGCGCCGGCGCTTGTCGCGCGAAGTAGGTCGCCAGCGCGGCGATCTTCGCGTCGTCGAGTTCGCGCGAAAGCGGCCCCATGTACGCGTTGCGGCGCTGGTTCGTGGCGAACGCGCGCAGTTGCGCGGCGAGATACGTGGCCGGCTGGCCGGACAGCGACGGATACCACGCGTTCTGCGACTGCCCGTGCACGCCATGGCAGAAGAAGCACGTCTCCTGCGGCTGCGGCCACGCGCCGCCGTTGGCCCTGTCGCCTTCGCCGATCGCGGTCATCGCCTTCTGGTAACGCATGCCGTCGACGAGGTCGGGGCCGTACAGCGTGCCGGCTGCCGCCACGCCCGCGATCACGAGCGCCGCGCCGATCATCCAGGTTCGTTTCATTCAGGCCTCCCCGCCGCGGCCGGCCAGTTTGCCGAGCGCCTGCAGCGCCGCACGATGCCCGGAGCGCACCGCACCGTCCATCGCGCCGGGCCACAGATCGGCCGTCTCGGTGCCCGACCAGATCAGCCGGCCGGCTTCCGGGCGCAGGAACCTGCCCCATTTCGTCCAGAACCCGGGCGGCAGCGGGTGGATGCACTGCAGCGTCCACGGATCGACGCGGCCCCAGTCGTAGTCGTGAAACTGCGTCGGGTGCAGCGCCTTGTCGCCGAGCGCGCGCGCGAAGATGGCCGACAGCGTCCGTTCGGCCGCCTTCGGTTCCGCCGGCAGTGCGCCCGGCGCGACGAACGCGGCGAGCACGCCGATCGAGCCGTCCGGCGGCGAGTTGTCGTACGCCATGAACACCGGGCCGCCGACTTCGAAGATCTGTCCGTTGTAGCCGTCGTCGCGCCAGAACGGCCGGTCGTACACGTGCACCGTCTTGCGCATCGGCGCATTCGCCGGCCAGTTCCGCTGCAACTGCGCGCGGCCGTCCGGCAGCGGCGGATCGAACACGATCTGCTGGCACAGCGCCGGATTGAGCGCGACGATCACGCGCCGCGCGCGCAGCACGCCGCGATCGGTCTGCACGTCGACCACGTCGCGATCCCAGCCCGAGATCTTGCGCACCGGGCAGGACAGTTGCACCTTCGCGCCGAGTTCGCTCGCCATCCGCAGGCTCAACACCTGCGAGCCGCCGACGAAGCGCGTTTCCTGTGCGCCGCCCTTGGTCGATTCGAGCTTCGCGTAGTCGCAATCGGCGCTGTTGATCACCGACAGGTAGTGCAGCAACCCGAGCTGGGCCGGTGCGCCGCCGAGCGACAGCTTCGCCGCGAGGCCGAGGAAGTAGCCGTCCTCGTAGGTCACGCCCTGCTTGAGCAGCCAGTCGCCGTAGGTGAGCTTGTCGAGCTCCGCCGCGTGCTGCGCGGTCCACGGTTCGCGCGACGGCACGCCGCGGGCGAGTGCGCCGAGCTTCGCGCCGATCGCGTCGTCGCCGCCCGAGCCGCCGTGGAAATCCTGGGCGACGCGTGCGTCGCCGGCCAGCACGACGGTCTTGCCCGCGTAATACGTCGGGAACGTATCGACGCCGAGTTCGCGCGCGAGATCGGCAATCGCCGTCTGCCCCGGCCCGATCCACTGGCCGCCGGCTTCGGACACCACGCCGTTGCCGAGATCGTGGTTGTAGGTGCGCCCGCCGACGCGATCGCGCGCCTCGACCACGACGAACGATTCGCATCCGGCGCGCTTCAGGTCGCGCGCGGCGGTCAGCCCCGCGAGCCCCGCGCCGATGATGACGACGTCGAACACGCCACGATCGGCGGATGCCGACGCCGCGCCTTCGGCGAACGACACCTCGCCGGTGGCGAGCGACGCGGCGCCCGCGGCCGCGGCGCGCAATATCCGCCGCCGGGCCTGCATGTCGGGCTTGTGCTTGCGCTTCATGTCAAGTGCTCCATGCTTCCTCGTTTTTCTCGATGGATTCAACTCACGGCGCGGCCAGCACGCCGTCCTGCGAAAACAGCACCGGCTTGCCGCGCGCGTCGATCAGCGCGGCGCTGAGGGTCGCGCGATCCGCGCGCTGCACGACGTCGAACGGGCCGCCGGCCACGCGCTGCGTCAGCACGAGGCCGTCCAGCCCGACGCCGGTCAACCCGCCGCCGCTCGCGACGAGATCGGTGATCGAGCTGCGCGTGCCGGTATGCAGCGCCGTCCACGTCGCGCCGCCGTCGCGGCTCTCGAACAGGCTGCCGAGCAGCCCGCCGACCACGATCCGGCCGTCCGGCATCGCGACGCCCGACCACAACGTGCCCTTGCCGCCCGTCGGCAGATAGGTCCAGTTCGCGCCGCCGTCGGCCGACTTGAGCACCATCCCCTGTTCGGACACGATGTAAAGCGCCTGCGCGGCGTCGGCGAACACGTGATAGAGATTGCGGTCGGCCTTGCCGCCGCCCGGTGGCTTCGGCAGCGTCGTGCGCGCCCACGTCCTGCCGCCGTCGTGCGTCTGCAGCATCAGCGACCACAGGCCGACGGCCATGCCGTCCCGCGCGCTCGTGAACAGCACCGAGAACAGCGGCTGGTCGACCGACGTATCGAGCCGCTGCGTGACCCACGTGTCGCCGCCGTCGTCGGTCGCGAGAATCGCGCCCCACTGGCCGACGGCCCAGCCGTGCTTCGCATCCGCGAACGACACGGCCGACAGCGTCGCCGCTACCGGCACGCGTCGCGCCTGCCGCCAGGTCTTGCCGTCGTCGTCGGACAGCAGCACGATGCCGTGCTCGCCGACCGCGACGATCCGCGTTCCGGCGCGCGCCGCGTCCATCAGCATCCGGTGCGCCGGCGCGGCCCACGCATGCGCGGGCTGCGCGGCCCAGGCCGCTACCGTTCCGTCCTGCGGTTGCGCGAAGGTCGCCGCGGCGGCGCAGAGCGCGGTACAGGCAACGAGCGTCTTGATCATGGATGAATCTCCGTAGTGGTCGGCACGCGGTCAGTGGCTGAACAGCACCGACCAGCCGGCATGCGCGACGCCGAGCACGATCGCGGGGGGCTTGTCGGCAACCTGCGCGGCCGCTGTCCGACGCCCGGCGTCGGTGTCGTTCGGCGATGGAGCCGCAGCCGGTTCGCCACCCGTGGTGTGGCGCACACTGACGCGTTTCACGTCGGTCGCGAACGCGTGGGCCGGCGCGGGCTGCTGCGCGACCGTTTCATGAAAGCGTGCGAAGGCGGCCGCCACGAGGCAAAGTGCGCCGCAAACAGCGAAGGTCTTGACCATGACTGGATCTCCGTCGGAATGTTCGTCTGCGTCAGTGGCTGAACAGGCCCGGCGCGCGAGCCGGCTTGCGGCGCGGGAACCCGCGCTCGAGCAGCGACGCGAGCGCGGGCAGCGCGGTCATCGCCATCACGAGGTTCACGATGAACATGAACGCGAGCAGCTTGCCCATGTCCGCCTGGAACTTGAGCGCCGAGAAACTCCACGTCGCGACGCCGATCGCCAGCGTGATGGCGGTAAAGATCGTGGCCACGCCCACTTCGAGCATTGCGTGCTGCACCGCCTTCACGATGTCCTGCCCGCCCGCGAGATGCACCTGCAGCCGGTTGTAGATGTAGAACGCGTAATCGACGCCGATACCCACCGCCAGCACCATCACCGGCAACGTCGCGACCGTCAGCCCGATCTGCAGTTCTTTCATGAACCAGTAGCCGATGAAGGTCGCGACCGACAGCGGCACGCAGCACGCGAGCATCGCGCGCCAGTCGCGATACGCGAGGAACACGAGCACCAGGATCGCCGCATACACGTAGAGCATCATCGGCAGCTCGCTCTTCTCGACTTCGTCGTTCGTCGCGGCGAGCACGCCCGCGTTGCCCGCGGCCAGCCGCACCGTGATGCCGGGGAACGGATGCGACGCACGGTATTGCTTCACGTCGTCGAGGATGCGGTTGATCGTCGTCGCCTTGTGGTCGGTCAGGAACAGGTGCACGGCCGTCATCCCGCAGTCGCGGCTCATGAAGCCCTTCACGCGGGACACGTCGACCGACACCGCGCTGTAGTTCTCGGCCGCGATCGGCACGACGTTCATCTTCGGGAAGTCCTCGTTGTAGCCCTGGTTGTACGCGCGCAGCATCGCCGAGTACGACTGCACCGACACGACGCCCGGCTCGGTCTTCATCGCGGCCGAGAAGTCGTCCTCGTACAGGCCGACCGCCGGGTTGTCGCACGCCTTGCCGGTCGACTCGATCGCCACCGTCAGCCAGTCGAGGCCCATGTCGTAGTTGCCGGCGATCGACGTCGCGTCGCGGTTGAAGCGCGCGTCCGTGCGCAGCTCCGGCGCGCCCGGCTGCAGCGTGCCGATCACGCGATCGCGGCTTTGCCAAGCGGCGAGCGCGAAGATCGCCACCGTCAGCGCGACGGTGACGCCCGCGTACTTCGGCTGCGCCACGCGGGCGAGCACGCGCAGCGGCTTCGCACGCTGCTGCGCGCGCTTCAGCGAATTGTCCGCATAGGTTTTCGTGAAGTTGAAGCACGATGCCGCGACCGGCAGCAGGATCAGGTTCGTCACGATCTTGTACGCGACGCCGAGCGACGCGGTGATCGCCAGCTCGCGCACCATCGGGATCGGGATCAGCAGCAGCGTGATGAACGACACGAACGCGGTGATCAGCGCGAGCACGCCCGGGATCAGCAGGCCGCTGAAGCTGTGGCGCGCCGCATCGAACGAACTCTGCCCGTGCGCGATCTCGCGGACGATGAAGTTCACCTGCTGCACGCCATGCGACACGCCGATCGCGAACACGAGGAACGGCACGAGCACCGCGAGCGGATCGAGGCCGAAGCCGAGCAGCTTCAACGTGCCGAACTGCCATACGAGCGACGTGAGCGAGCACGCGACCAGCAGCACCGTGAAGCGCACCGAATGGCAGTACCAGTACACCGCGAGCGTGGTCAGCAGCAGCGCGACCGCGCAGAAGCCGAGCACGGCCGTCGCGCCGTCGGCGATGTCGCCGATCTGTTTCGCGAAGCCGATGATCTGGATCTCGTAGCCGGCATCCTCGAACGGCTTGCGGATCTTCTCTTCGAGCAGATGATTGAACGCCACGTAGTCGAGCACCTTGCCGGCGCTGTCGCGTTCGTTCAGCTCGGCCGTGATCATCGCGCTGTCCTCGCCGTGCGACACGAGCGTGCCGACGTAGCCGCCGAGCGTCGTCGCGCGGCGAATGCTCTGCACGCGCTCCGGCGTCAACTGGTCGGGGGTGACCGTGCCCGGAATGATCGGCTCCGCGCGAAACCCTTCGTCGGTCACTTCGTTGACGAACGCGTTCGGCGTCCACAACGAGCGCACGCCGATCCGGTCGACGTTCGGCAGGTACGTGACGGCCTGCGTGACGTCGTACAGCCGCGTCAGCCCCTGTTTCGACCAGATCGAGCCGTGCTTGGCGCGCACGACCACCGTGATCCGGTTCGCGCCGAGCAGGTCGTTCCGGTATTGCTGGAACGTGCGGATGTACTCGTGCCCGATCGGCATCTGCTTTTCGAAACCGGCATCCATGCGCAGTTGCACGGCGAACACGGCCATCGCGACGGTGAACAACGCGATCGCCGCGAGCACGATCGCGCGGTGACCGAAGAAAAGCCCTTCCAGGCGACTGACCAGACGATTGAGCACGACGTTACCCCTTCATGTATTCCGGTGGCGTACGCCACCCGCCACCTGCCACCTGCCATCCGCCGCCGTCAGAAATTCCGCGTGACGAACAAGCCGACGAAATTACGGTCCGCATAAGGCTGGCCCACCGTGTTGTGGCCACCCCAGAACGAAGTGAAGTTGATGCCGGCCTGCCAGTTCGGCGGGTTCTGGTTGAACAGCACGTAGACGTTCAGCGACTTCGCACCCTGCACGTAGTTCGCGGTGAAGGTGGGCGTGTAGCCGTACAGGCCGGTCGAGAACGTCACGCCCGGCGTGACCTGCCAACCGGGAATCAGCGAGCCGTCGTAGGTCCAGTTGAAGTCGATCGTCGCGCCAACCGAGCTCGACGTGCCCTGCGCCATCCCGATCGGATAGCCGGCCGCCGATCCGTTGTTCAGCCACGGCAGGTAGCCGGTCTGCGGCACCTGCGTGACAGTCTGCCCGTCGATCGTGCGCGTCACGCCGCTCGACTTCAGCCCCGGGTAGTAGATCCACGTCAGTTCCCACGTCAGCGCGGCCGAATCGGCGCCGAGCAGTTTCAGGAACGGATACTCGCTGCGCGTGAGCGCGAGCAAGCCGTTGATGTCGTACTGGAACTTCTTCTTGTCGACCCATTGCTGACAGTCGATGCCGGCCACGCCGTTCGTGTTCAGGTCGAGCGGGCCGCCCGCGCCGTAGCAGCTCGACAGCGCGACCGCATCGCGCGGCCGGTACGACAGTTCGGTGCCGATCGCCCACGGCCCGACGCCGAAGTTCGCGCTGACGCCGAACAACTGGCGTCGGCCGAGATACGACCATTGCTCGGTGCCGTTAGCGAGCGACGCGAGCACCGGCGACTTGTCGGTGTAGTTCAGGTAGTAGAACGCGAAGTTCGCGTCGAACGCGCGCGGCGAATAGTTGAACTTCACGCCGAACTGCGGCCGGTATTTCGCCGGCAGGGTCGTCGTGCTCGGCAGGCCGATGTCGTTGAACGGCGGCCCGGCGTAGGCCCCGTTCACGAGCCCGTTCCTGATCGCGTTGAGCGTGTCCTGGTTGCCGGCCGCGCCCGATCCGCCGATCGCGTTCGCGATCGTGCCCGCGCTCGGGCCGGTCACGTTCAGGTTGTTCGTGTTGATCGTGAACGGCTCGGCACCGCGGCCGAAACCGTTCGTCACCGACCAGTACGAGCCGACCGGCGGGTAGCGGTTGCCGTTCCACTGGAACTGGTAGTAGGCCTCGGTGCTGAACCCGTGCGACAGGTCGGCCGCGAGGCTCACCATCGGCGCCGGCAGCAGCGCCTGCTTGAGCTGCGAGCCGGGGATCAGCAGCTTCTGCGTGTCGATGGAGTTGGTCGCGTTGATGCCGCTCTGCGCGAACATGCTCTCGCCCCAGTTGATCACCTGGTTGCCGAGCCGCACGTGCGCGTTGCGCCCGCCGAGCGTGAAATCCTTCTGCGCCCACAGGTCGAGCAGCTGCGCGTTGTAGACGACCTGCGCGGCCGCGGTGCTCGACAACGGCGTGCGGTTCGTGTTCTTGGCCATGAAGTCGTACATGCCCGTGCCGCGCACCATGAACTTCAGCCCTTCGCTCGGCATCTTCAGCAGCAGCTCGCTGGTCGCGCTGACGTATGTGCTGAACGGCTGGCCCTTGCGGTAATTCAGGTCGCCGTTGTCCGCATAGCCCCACTGGTTGGTGTTCGCGCCCGCGCCGCAGCCGAAGGCGTTCGGGTCGCCGGTGAGCGAGCAACTCGGGTTTTTGGTCCGGATGCCGGCGCCCGCCGTCAGGTTCGTCACCCACGAACCCTGCACGGCGCCGCCGCCCACCGTGAAGTCGTATGCATACGCGCTCGACGTCGCGGCGCTCGCCATCGCCACCAATATCGTAGTATTCCTGAACAATCCTGCCGATTCCATGACCCACCTCCGCCCCTGTTCGATGCCGGCGCACGATCGTTGCGCGCGCCGGTCCTTGTATCCGTCAGCCGGTGATCGTCACCGTTCGCTGACCGAGCGCAGCGATTCCGCCGTGTAGAAATCCTGCTTGAAGCGCGGATCGTCGGCCTACCCGAGCCAGCGCACGTCCTTGCCCTGTCCGATCGACGTCGCATCGAGCACATAGCGGCCGTTGTTCATGTCGTACTGCGCGAGCGGCTCGTTGTCGCAGGTGCCGCCGAGCTCCCACACCGGAATCGGATAACTCTCCCGCACCTTCCACAGCTTGCCCTGCGCGTCGTAGTCCTCGCCTACCAGCGCGAGCCAGCTGTCCTCGTCGAGATAAAACACCTTCTTCGACGCAACGTGCCGCGCGCTCGGCTTCAGCGCCGCCTCGACGACCCACACGCGGTGCGTCTCGTAACGGCGGTTCGCGGCCGCGACGCCGTCCGGCGTCGCGACGTCGTGCAGCTTGCTCTTGAACCTGTACATGCCGAACGCGTTGTACGGAACGATCATTTCCTTCTTGCCGACCAGCTTCCAGTTGAAGCGGTCGAGCGAGCCGTTGATCATGTTGCCTTCGTCGATCAGATACTGGTTCTCGAAGCCGATCAGAGGTGCGTCGTGCGTGTAGGCCGGCATGCGTCGCACGCGGCGCTGGCCGGGGAAGTAGTAGTACGTCTCCGAGGCCTTGTCGAAGTACTGGCGCTGCACGAACGCCTGGCCAGCCAGCGCGGCCGGCGAGTTCATCTGGAAATACACGGCCGCGCTGAGCTGGTCGACGTCCTGCGGCGAAAACTTGCCGAGCTTGGCGGACGGGAAGTACAAGGTCTGCGGGCCGATCGCGTCGATCCATTCGCTGCTGCCCGGTCGCGGCGATACGGTCGTCACCATCTGCGCCCAGTCGACGCCTTCGCCGCGATAACGCATCTCGTAGTTGAGCATCGCCTCGACGCCGTTCTTCGGTTGCGGGAACGGCACGCCCGGCAACACGGCCGACGCGAGCGTGTCGCCGGCCGGGCCGAGCTTCGCGGCCGTGAGGTTCGCCTTCGAGTTCTGCTCGGCGGCATCCGGCAACTGGCATTCGCGGTGGGACGGGTAGACGTCCATCCGGTAGCCCTTCTTCTGCTTGATCAGCGCGACCTGGCCGGGCGACAGCTTGTCCGCATACTTGTCGACGTTCGCCGCGTCGATCGAGTAGAGCGGCTTCTCGTTGCGATGCTTCCAGAAATCGCCGCGCACCTTGCCCCACTCCCAGCCGGCGTCGGGCGACTGCTTGCCCGCATAGGCCGGCACCGCGCCGTCCTTGCTCGCCGAGCGGTCGGCGCCGGCCGGCGTCAGGTCGTCCGCCGCGACGGCGGTGCCGATCGCGACACATGCAGCGGCCGCGATCGCGGACGTGGTCCAGAAACGATGCTTGTTCATCATGGTTCTCCTTGCTGCTCCGCCTTCGCTCGCCCATCCCGGACGAAACGCGTTTGTTTCGATCGTCACCGTCAGCCGACGATGACGTCGCTCCGTGATCGAGGCTGGCCGGGGTTCCGGCCAGCCGCCTCAGCGCCATTCCGATATCTTTCGTCAGGACTGCGATTCGAATGGAACGCAGATCCGGCGAAAAACCCTCGTGCCTTCCGTCAGCCCTTGCCGGACCCGGCCACCGCCACCGCACGAATCTCGACGCACAATCCCGGCAGCGCCAGTTGTGTGACGCCGACCGCCGTCCACGACGGATAACGGTTCGGAAAATACACGTCCTTGACCGCCGCGAACGCTTCCGTCTCGCGTTGCAGATCCGTGTGGAAGGTCGTCAGTTCGACGACGTCGGCGAGGCTCGCGCCGGCCTCCTGGAGGATGGCCTTCAGGCACTCGAACGCGATCCGCGCCTGCGCCTGCACGCCGTCGGCCGGCTGCATCTGCGCGTCGAGGCCGACCTGGCCCGACACCCAGATCGTGTCGCCGACGCGTGTGGCCGGCGAGAAGTGGTACGCGTCGTACCACGGCTGGAACGCAGCCGGCACGATCGATTGCCGCTTCGGGGTTGCTGTCATGACGAGTTCTCCCGGTTCAGACGAGTTGACGGAAACATGGCGCGCGGAACGGATCGCCGGCCTTCAGCGCGGCGAGCTCCTCGACGAACAACACGCCGGCCGGCGTGAATCCCGAGCGGCTTTCGTCGGGCAGCGGGCTGAACACCGCGTCGTCGCCGAAAAAGCGCAGCACGAGCGTGTGGCGATCGGGGAAATCGGCATCGACCGCGCCGCCGCCGTGCAGCACGCCCGGATGGAGCAGCAGCACGTCGCCCGGCTTCGTTTCCCACGACAGGATGTCGTACGCGTCGGGCGCCACGCGACGCTCGGCCTCGATGTCCGGCAGGCGTGGCCACACGTCGCCGCCATGCAGCGGGTCGGTCGGATCCTCGGCGTTCTGGAACGTCGTGCCGTCATGCCGCACACCGTGATGCGAGCCGCGCACGATCTCCAGCGCGTTACGCTTCGGCACGTGTTCGAAGCTGATCCACGCGTTGCCGAAATGCATCCCCTGCCACGGCAGGTACGACGTGTCCTGATGCCACGGCGAGCGCGCGCTCTTGCCGCCGGCCTTCATGAACAGCTCCTCGGCGAAGTACCACACGTGCTTCGAGCCCCACAGGTCGGCGAACAACGGCCCGAACGGCAGCGTGCCGACCAGCGCGTCGAGCCGTTCCTTCGCGTATGGGTTCGCGTTGTCGTTGTGCGACTTGTATTCGGTGCCGTCGAGCAGCGTCGTCGCCATCGGGCCCGGGTTCTCCATTCCCCAGTCGTACACCGCGCGGCATTGCGCGAGTTGTTCGTCGTCGAGGACCCCTTCGACGAGCACGGCTCCGTCCTCGAAGAACGCCTTTCGCTTCATTGCATCCATCGTCTATCTCCCGATTCGTTCAGCCACAACCGGCGGTTCGTCTTCGCTGCCGGCCCCTCAGTAGAACATGATGACTATGTTAGGTCATCATGACAAAAATAATGAAAAGAAAAAGACGGGGTATTCCCTGTTTCGTCTGCATGATCGAACGGGCGTCGCTGCCCGCCGCCGGTCCGTCATGACAAACGGCTTTCGGCCTTCATACTGGCGCACGACAACGCACGCCCCTCGTTTCTGCGCGCCTTCATCGACGCAGGTGGTCGAACACCGTGTGCGTGATGAAGCCAACCAGTACCGCGTCGGCCAGCGCATCGACCGCGCCGTGCGATTGCATGCCGTCGCACAGCGCGGTCAGGCCGAGCGCCAGCACCCGCGTGGGCAACGGCAGCGACACGCCGGCCCGCGCGGCATACGCGTCGATGCACGCGGCCGCGAGCGCCTGGCGGTCTCGCAGCAACGCGCCGAAGCGCGCACGGAACCGCGGATCGCGCGCCGCCTGGAGCTGCGCGTCGAGCCACATCAGGTGCACCGCACGCTGGGTCGCACCCCTTCGCCAATACGCGAGCATCGCGCGCTGCGCATCGTCGGCCGGGTCAGGCGAACCGACGATCCGCCGCAATGCCGCGGCAGCCTCGTCCCGATCGCGGCGCAGCAGCTCGAACAGCACGTCGGCCTTGCCGCCGAAGTTCGAGTAGAACGCGCCACGCGTATGCCCGGCCGCCGCCGCAATGTCTTCCACGCTGGCGGCCGCATAGCCTTTCTCCGCGAGGATCGCGCGCGCGGCGCCGAGCAGGCGTTCGCGCGTCGCATCGCGCCGCTCGGCGCGGGTCAGGCGAACCGGGTCCATCCGCGCGCTCCGCGATCGGCGCGACCGGACCGGCAAGCGGTGCGAGCCACCCCCGTCTCCTCAGCAGAGCTACTCATTTCGGATACGACAACACGCCGGCACCGGTCCGACTGCGCCCCTTCTCCCGCTCCAGCGCACCATACGCGTAATAGAGCGCGACGGTCAGGTACGACCAGGTCAGCAGCGCCAGTACATAGAAGTTGAAGACGACGTTGGTATCCTCGCCGGGGATCCGGTAGAAATCGTAGATGCACGCGATCGCCTGCGAAGCAACGAGCGCGAGCGTCGTCGTCAGCGCATGGAGCGCGTGGCCGGCACGCGCGAGCCGCCACGCGAAACCGGCGAGATAGATCGACATCAGCGTCCACATCGCCACGTAGAAGTACGGCAACGCGTGCTGCAACACGCCGGCCACGAGCGCGATCGTCCCGAGCGTTGCAAGCACGAACAACGTCACGTCCTGCCGTATCGACGGCCGGTAGCCGTGGGTGACGGCCATCAGGCCGGCGACCGCGATCACCGGCATCCCGAACCCGCGCGAGAACGCGTCGAGAAAGTGCGAAATGAAGTACGACACCGGCGATTCGGTCGCGAAGAAGATCACCGCGTTGGACGCGGAGATCGTCACGATCCACCACTCGAAGCCGAGCAGGAAGTTGCGCTTGCGCACGAACTTGAAGCCGTAGACGCCGGTCGTCGCCGCGAGCGTCGCGCTGGAAAGACAAAGGACAAGTGATCTGTGATCCATGGTTCGAACTCCCGAAGTCGATTGCTGCCGTTGATTCACTGTGTGGCGGGGCTGAGGCTCGCGAGATAGGTCGCCACCGCCGCGCGGTCGTCCGCCGACATCGCCTGCGCGACGCGCTGCATCGTGCCGGTCGCCTCGCGGCGCGAGCCCGTCGCGAATGCGTCGAGCTGCGCGAGCAGATAGTCGTAGCCCTGTCCGGCCAGACGCGGGAATCGCGCCTGCCCGGTCAGCCGTGCGCCGTGGCAGGCCGCGCATGCGCCGCCCGTTACCCACTGCTCGCCTTTCGTGCGCAGTCGTGCATCCGGCTTGAAATAGCGGTTGTCCAGCGGCGCCTGTTTCGCGTAATAGCCGGCCAGACGGGTGATCTCGGCTTCGCTCATCGTCATCGCGAGCGGGCCCATCGTCGGGTTCGCGCGTTGCCCGCCCGCAAACGCACGGAGCTGGGCGGCCACGTATTGCGCCGGCTGGCCGGCGAGACTCGGATACGCCTGGCTGAGCGACGTGCCCTTCACGCCGTGGCAGCCCATGCACACGTCGGTCACGCGCGGCCACGGGCCGCCGTCGGCGTCATCGGCCTGCGCGGCCGTATCGATATGACGCTGCAGGCGATGGAAACCGAGCAGCGTCGGGCCGTAGAGCGCCAGCAACGCGCCGGTCGCCACCGCCGCCGTGAGCAGCAAAACCCGTTTCTTCATCTTCGTAATCCTAAGCATGACGCAGCGCATTGAGTGCCTGAAGCGCGCTTTGGTGACCGGCGCGCACGGCGCCGTCCATGTAGCCGGCCCAGATGTTCGCGGTCTCGGTGCCCGACCAGATCAGGTTGCCGCACGGCGCGCGCAGCGCTTCGCCGTGCGCACTCCAGAAGCCGGGCGGGATCGCCGACACGCACGTGAGCGTCCACGGATCGGCGAGCCCCCAGTCGCGATCGTGGTACGACACCGGCGCACGCGCTTCGTCGCCCCACGCCTGCGCATAGAGATCCATGTGCATCTGCTTCGCGGCCTGCGGGTCCGAAGGCATCAGCGCATTCCGGACGAACGCGTTGATCACGCCGATCTCGCCCCCCGGCGGCGAATTGTCGTACGCCCAGAACACCGGCCCGTCGGTCTGGAAGATGTGGCCGTTCAAGCCCTTGTCGCGCCAGAACGGGCGGCGGTAGACCATCGCCGTCTTGCGCGCCGGCGAGTGGGCGGGCCACGCGCGCTGCAGCGCGACGCGCTTGTCGGGCAGCGGTGGATCGAACCGCACCTGATGGCACAGCGCCGGATGCAGCGCCATCACGACCTTTTTCGCGCGCACCGTGCCGCGATCGGTCTGCAACGTGACGATGTCGCGATCCCAGCCGACGATCCGCCGCACCGGCGACGACAGCCGCACCTTGTCGCCCAGTTGCTGCGCCATCCGGATGCTGAGAAGCTGCGAGCCACCGACGAAACGGGTTTCCTGCGCGCTATGCTTGATCGAGTCGAGCTGCGCGTAATCGCAATCGGCGGAGTTGATCATCGACAGGAAGTGCAGCAGCCCCATCTTCGCCGGCGCGACGCCGCCCGACAGCGAGATCGACGCGTTCCAGCCCATCCGGTCTTCCGCCTTGATGCCCTGCGTCGCGAGCCAGTCGCCGACCGACAACCGGTCGAGTTCGCGGGCCTTCGGCGACGTCCACGGTGCACCGCAAGGCACGTCGCGCGACAACCGGCTCAATTTCGCCGCAACGGCCTCGTCGGTGCCGAACGTACCCTCGAGGTCGATCTCGGCGCGCCCGTCGCCGCCGAGAATCACCGTCTTGCCCGTGTAGTAGCTCGGAAACGTGCCGACTTCCAGCTCACGGGCGAGATCGGCGACCGCCGTCTGGCCCGGGCCGATCCACTGGCCGCCGACTTCGGTCACATAGCCGCCGCCCACGTCGTAGTTCAGCGTGCGGCCGCCCACGCGGTCGCGCGCCTCGAGCACGACGAAGGATTCGCAGCCCGCGTAGCGCAGATCGCGCGCGGCCGTCAGGCCGGCCAGCCCGGCGCCGACGATCGCGACATCGAGCACGTCGCCTTCATGGCCGGCGGCAGGCGCCGCATCGGCCTTCGCCCGCGCGGCGCCGAGTGCGAGACCGCCCGCCGCGACCGACGCCCCCGCGACCTTGAGCCACTGCCTGCGCTGCAGGTCGGCCGACCCGCTGATGGATGACTTCCTGGACATGATCTGTGAATGACGCCTGCAATGGGCGCGAACGGCGGCACGCCCCGATGGCGTGCGGCCCTCGCTCGCGCGGAATCCGACGACGGGATGCGATCTCGTTCCGCCTCACTCGCCCCTCACGGGGGCGCGCGAAGCCGGTTCGCATCCCTGCCTGTACACGCGCCGTACTGCCTTGTACCGATAAGGATTTTCCGGCGCCCTGAATTAGTACATGTTGCAAAAGATAGGTCATAATACATAAAACAGGATTGGAAAAAAAAGACAGGGTATTCCCCTGTCGCATAGCCCATTGCAGCGCTTCTGAAAGGTTGCGGAGAGACCGCGTAGACGATGGCGGCCGGTGCAGTCTCCCCGTCTCCGTTCGGTTGCGCGGGCCGTACGGTAGTATGGCGATTCGATGGAACCCCGCTGAATCCGAACGAGTGGCCATGCCCGAATTTCCTTCATCTCCCGGCGCCGGCCAAGGCGCGCAGGCGCTCGTCCTCATCGCCGAGGACGAACCCGAGATCGCCGAGATCCTGATCGCGTATTTCGCGCGCAACGGCCTGCGCACCGTGCACGCCGCCGACGGCCGCCGCGCGCTCGAACTCCACCTGTCGCTGAAGCCCGACCTCGTGCTGCTCGACGTGCAGATGCCGCACGTCGACGGCTGGAAGGTGCTTGCCGAGATCCGCCATCGCGGCGACACGCCGGTCATCATGCTGACCGCGCTCGACCAGGACATCGACAAGCTGACCGGGCTGCGCATCGGCGCCGACGACTACGTGGTCAAGCCGTTCAACCCGGCCGAAGTCGTCGCGCGCGCCCAGGCCGTGCTGCGCCGTTCGATGGCCGGCGCGCGCCAGGAAGAGCAGCGCGTGCTGCGCGCCGCGCCGTTCGAGATCGATCTCGAGCACCACGAAGCGACGGTCGAAGTCGACGGCGTGCGCCACACGCTCGTGCTGACGCTCACCGAATTCAAGCTGCTCGCGCAGCTCGCGCGCGCGCCGCGCCGCGTGTTCAGCCGCGCCGAGCTGATGGCCACCTGCCTGCCGGAAGGCGACGCGCTGGAGCGCACGGTCGACAGCCACGTCAGCAAGCTGCGCAAGAAACTCGACGATCTCGGCGTCGCGGGCGTGCCGGCCAGCGTGCGCGGCGTCGGCTACAAGCTGTGGAGCGGCGAGTGAGACTCGACGGCCTGAGCCGCCAGATCGCGCTGACGATGGGCGCGATCGCGTTCGGCATCACGGTGCTGATCGTCGTGACGGCCTACGTGTTCTACTACCTGCTGTACCAGTACTCGCCCGAGTACTTCAAGCCGCAGAGCTGGGTCCCGAGCGGGCCCGAGTGGGTGTGGATCATTTCGACCACGCTGGTGGGCCTGCTGATCGCGGTCGTCGTCGCGGTCAACCTGTCGCGCCGCATCCTCGTGCCGTTGAATTCGGTGACGGACAGCATCCGCCGCGTCGCGCGCGGCGATCTCGGCGCACGCGCGGTCGCCGGCGACCGTTCGCTGAAGGAAGCGGCGCTGCTCGCCGACAACTTCAACGCGCTCGCGAGCGAACTGCAGCGTGTGACCGACGAGCAAACCTTCTGGAACGCGGCGATCGCGCACGAGCTGCGCACGCCCGTGACCGTGCTGCGCGGCCGGCTGCAGGGGCTCGCCGAAGGCGTGTTCACGCCGAGCGACGCGCTGTATCGCAGCCTGCTCGCGCAGGTCGAAGGGCTGACGCGGCTGATCGAGGATCTGCGCGTGGTCAGCCTCGCCGATAGCGGCCACCTGAGCATCGAGATCCGCGACACCGACCTCGCCGCCGAGGTACGCGCCGTGGTCGACGCGTTCGCGCACGCGCTGCAGGCCGCCGGCCAGCATCCGGAATTCGATCTCGACCCGCGGCGCATGCGCTGCGACCCGGTCCGGCTCCGCCAGGCGTTGCTCGCGCTGCTGGAAAATGCGCGCCGCCATGCGGTGCCCGGTGCGATCCGGATCCAGACGCGCATCGAGAACGGGATGTGCCGGCTGCGCGTCGAGGACGACGGCCCCGGTATCCCGGCCGAGTTCGCGCCGCACGTGTTCCAGGCGTTCCGGCGCGTCGACGAGACGCAACCCGGCGGCACCGGCCTCGGGCTCGCGGTCGTCGCGGCGATCGCGCATGCGCATCGCGGCGAAGCGCTGTGCGTGCCGACCGGCGCGGGCGGCACGCGGTTCGAGGTGCGGTGGCCCGACGATCTCACGCCGGCGCCCGACAGCGAGCGCTTCCCGGCGTAACGCGCCGCCGCTCCCCCCTTCACGCGCGCGGTTCGCGCCCGACCTGGTCCAGCGGCGGACTGAACCCGAGCACCGTGTATTCCATCACCGATACCGTCCCGGTTCCGGCCGCGCCCTGCACGACCACCGCGCGCACCGCGCCGGCGCGGTCGAATTTCAGCTGCGTGCCGACGGTCGCGTGACGCAGCGCCTCCAGCTCCTCGATCCGCGCGATCGCCAGCTTGCGTACCGCGCCGGACACGTACACGGGCAGGAACACCAGCGCGATGAAGATCGACACCGCGTCCTTCGACACGCTGTCCAGCACCGGCCGGCCCGACATCACGAGCGACAGCGAGGTCGCCGCGACGAAGATCGCGAGCACGGTCGCACCGACGCCGAGCGACGCAAGTCGCTCGGCCGCCTTCTTCATGCGGGCCTTCACGAGCGCGCGGGCGGGCGCGGCCGTCATCAGCCATTCGCGCCGCGCCCCGTGGAATCCGGCGATACCGAGGAACAGCGTCGCGACCGCGCTGACCGCGATGCTGGTGTACAGCGCGCCGGCCATCACGCAGACGAATTCGAGCACGAACACGATCGCGAGCGGGCACAGCAGCAGGCCGAACGAATAGCCGTCGCGGCCGTGCCCGCGGATCCACCACCTCACCGGCGCGAGCTGCCAGAAGCGGCTCTCCGGGCGGAGCGAAAGTTCGTCGTCGTCGGTCAATGCTTCACCTGTGTGTCCGTTGCACCCATGCGCCCGGTGCGGCTGAAACCGGAATGAACACCTGGGGTTATCGATTGATCCCAAAGATTCATTGGACAGTGTCTCCGCCGCCGCGCGATGCTGGGCCGGCCCGTGAACGCAGCGTCATTGCAACGCCGCGCACGAACATGGAGTGAGACAGATGCCCAACGACCACCGTCAACGGCGCCACACACTGTGGCTGCTGTGCGCGCTTTCGTTCATCCTCTACGTCGATCGCGTCAATCTCGCGACCGCCGCCGGCGCGATCAAGGCCGAACTCGGGCTGTCGAATACCGAGCTTGGCGTCGCATTCTCCGCGTTCGCGTATTCGTATGCAATCTGCCAGATCGGCGGCGGCTGGATCGCCGACCGGTTCGGCGCGCGCATCACGCTGATCGGCTGCGGGTTGATCTGGGTGGTCTCCACGTTCACGACCGGGCTCGTGCACAGCCTCACGCTGCTGTTCGCCGCGCGGCTGCTGCTCGGCATCGGCGAAGGCGCGACGCTGCCGGCCCAGGCCCGTGCGATCACGCACTGGTTTCCGCGCGAGCGGCGCGGCGTCGTGCAGGGCTTCACGCATTCGTTCTCGCGGCTCGGCAACGCGGTCACGCCGCCGATCGTCGCCGCGTTGATGACGTGGCTGTCGTGGCGCGCGGCGTTCTTCGTGATCGGCGCGGTCACGCTCGTCTGGCTCGCGTGGTGGATCGTCGGCTTCCGCGAGCATCCGGCGGGCGACGACGACGGCCGCCCGCGCGCCGCGCGCCCGGTCGCACCGTCCGGCCCGACGCCGTGGGGGCCGCTGTTCCGGCGCATGGCGCCGACCATCTTCGTCTACTTCTGCTACGGCTGGACCGCGTGGCTGTTCTTCACGTGGCTGCCGACCTTCTTCCTGAACGGCCAGGGCCTGAACCTGAAATCGACCGCGTTGTTCGCGTCCGGCGTGTTCTTCGCGGGCGTGGTCGGCGACACGCTCGGCGGCTGGCTCTGCGACCGCATCTACCGGAAGACCGGCAACCTCGCGCTGTCGCGGCAGAGCGTGATCGTGACGAGCTTCGTCGGCGCGCTCGCCTGCCTGCTGCCGCTCGCGTTCGTGCACTCGACGGCCGGCGTCGCGCTGTGCCTGTCCGGGTCGTTCCTGTGCCTCGAACTGACGATCGGGCCGATCTGGGCCGTGCCGAGCGACATCGCGCCGAGCCACGCCGGCATCGCGAGCGGGATGATGAACGCCGGTTCCGCGATCTCGGGAATCCTGTCGCCGATCCTGTTCGGCTATCTCGTCGATCGCACCGGCAGCTGGACGGTGCCGTTCATCGGCTCGGTCGCGATGCTGCTGATCGGCATCGTCGCCGCGCTGCGGATTCGCCCGGACCGCGCGCTGTCCGAATCGATGCCGGCGCTCGCCGACGCGCCTGCCGCGCCGTCGGCGCACTGAAGCGGTTCGCTCGGGTTCGCCCTCGGCCGCCTCGCCGGCGTCGCCATCACGCTTCACCGCGCTCCGCGGTGGCGGTGACTCGGCTGGTTCGGCTGGTTCGGCTGGTTCGGCTGGTTCGGCTGGTTCGGCTTGATCGGCTTGATCGGCTTGATCGGCTTGATCGGCTTGATCGGTCTCATCGGTCTGATCGGCTGGCGCGGCTGGCTCGGCCGCCTCGGCTGGCAAACCGCGCCATTACGCATCGCCGTCATCCCCCGCGCCGTCCCGGTGAAACAGCGCGAGAAACTGCTGCGCGGGAATGCTCAAAGGCCGGTCGCGCCGCACGAGGCTGCCGTACGACGGCAGCTTCTGTTCGAGCGTGTAATCGATGATCGCGACGAGCCCGTGCGCCGCATTGCGCTGCGCGACCGTCAGCGGAATCACGCCGAGCATCGACGAACGGTCGACGAGGTTCATCGTGGTCAGGATCGAGCCCGTTTCGACGAGCCCGCGCGGCATCGGCTGGTGACGCGAGCGGAATTCGCGCTCCACGACCTCGCGCGCCGGGCTGCCGGTCGGCTGCACGATCCACGCATAGTCGAGCAGCGCGTCGAATTCGACCGGCCCCGCGCCCGCGAGCGGATGGTCGCGGCCCGCGATGATCGCGAGCGCCTCGTCGTCGACCACGCGGAAGTCGCAGTCGGTCCCGACGTGGCGCCCGATCACCACTTCGAGCACGCCTTCGCGAAGCTGCGGCATCAGCCGGTCGCTCGTATCGACCGCGATGTCGATCGCGAGCAGCGGATAACGCGCCTTCAACTGCACCAGCGCCTCGGTCAGCCGCCCCGGCGACGCCGCCATGATGCTGCCGATCGCGAGCCGCCCCGCGCTGCCGAGCTGCAGTTCGCCGAGCTCGCGGTTCAGCGCCTCCATGCTGCCGCGGATGCCGCGGAAATAGCCGAGCACGCGCTCGCCGGCCGGGTTCAGCACGAGCCCGCGCCCGATGCGGTCGAACAGCCGCTGGCCGAGCGCACTCTCCAGTTCGGCCAGCATCTTCGTCGCGGCCGGTTGCGTGAGGCCCATCTGCTCGGCCGCCGCGCGCAGCGTCGAGCATTCGTCCACGGCCAGCAGCAGCGCGATCTGGCGCATGCGCAGCCGGTTCAGCAGTTGCGGGGTCGAGTCTCGTCGGTCGATCGAGCCCATTTTTGATTACTCCAGGTTATCGATTCATCAAGAGTTTTCAATTTACCGACTCATTCCGTCTACCTAGCATCAACCCCATAGACCAACGGCCACGCGCCGCCACCGGAGACACCGCATGCACACCCCCTCGACCGCCGCCACGCAGCCCGTCGTCGCGCTGACGCTCGGCGCCCCCGCCGGCATCGGCGCCGAACTGATCGCGAAACTGCTCGCCCGCCCCGACGCGACCGCCCGCGCGAACCTCGTGCTGATCGGCGATCGCTGGCTGTGGGAGGCTGGCCAGCGCGTCGCCGGCGTCACGATCGACGTCGAACCCGTCGCGTCGCTGGCCGCCGTGCGCGGCCGGCCGTCGACCGCGCGCGCCGCGTTCGTCGCGGTCGATACGATCGGCGCCGCGCAGGTCACGGTCGGCCAGGCGGATGCTGCCGGCGGCCGCTCGACGCTGGCCGTGCTCGACCAGTGCCTCGACGCCGCGCTCGCCGGCGACATCGACGCGATCTGCTTCGCGCCGCTCAACAAGTACGCGATGAAGCTCGGCGGGCTGCGCCACGACGACGAGCTGCACCACTTCGCCGAGGCGCTCGGCGTGACCGGCTACTTCTGCGAATTCAACACGCTCGGCGAACTGTGGACCGCGCGGATCTCGTCGCATATCCCGCTGAAGGACGCGGCCGGCTGCCTGAGCATCGAGCGGATCGAACAGGCGTCCGAGCTGATCTACCGGTCGCTGCTCGCGAACGGCGTCGCCGCGCCAAAGGTCGCGATCGCCGCGTTCAACCCGCACGGCGGCGACGGCGGCAGTTGCGGCCGCGAGGAAGTCGACATCATCGAGCCGGCCGTGCGCCGCTTGCAGGCGCGCGACTGGCCGACCGACACGCCGTTCCACGGCCCGTTCCCGGCCGACACGATCTTCCTGAAGGCGCAGGCCGGCGATTACCAGGCGATCGTCACGATGTACCACGACCAGGGGCAGATCGCGATCAAGCTGCTCGGCTTCTCGCGCGGCGTGACCGTGCAGGGCGGGCTGCCCGTGCCGATCACGACGCCCGCGCACGGCACCGCGTACGACATCGCGGGCCGCGGCACGGCCGACGTCGGCGCGACCTGGCAGGCGCTGCAGATCGCGTGCCGGATGGGCGCCGCGCGCCGCACCGCCGCCGTTTCGGCGTGACGCTCGCACGCCTTCTACACACGACAACCCCGATTCTGGAGACACCATCATGAAGATCCGCTCCGTACGCGCTCGCGTATTCCAGTGGAAAGGCAAGACCGTCCCGCCGCAGGGCAACTTCTGTTCGAACGCGATGGACCTGCTGTATGCGCCGCAGGAAACGATGAGCACGTTCCGCTTCCATGCGTGGACGGTCGTCGAAGTCGGAACCGACGACGGCATCGTCGGCCTCGGCAACGTCGCGCTCGCGCCGCAGGTCGCGAAGGCCATCATCGACCAGTACCTCGCGCCGCTCGTGATCGGCCAGGACCCGTGGGACTACGAGTACCTGAACCAGCGGATGTACCGCGCGACCCATGCCTGGGGCCGCAAGGGCATCGGCATGGCGGCGATCTCGGCGGTCGACATCGCGATCTGGGACATCCTCGGCAAGAGCGTCGGCAAGCCGGTCTTCAAGCTGCTCGGCGGCCGCACCAAGGAAAAGATTCCCTGCTACTACTCGAAGCTCTATCGCACCGACCTGAAGGCGATGCAAGAGGAAGCGCAGCAGTACCTGAAGGAAGGCTTCCGCGCGTTCAAGATGCGCTTCGGCTACGGGCCCGCGCACGGGCAGCAGGGCGTGGTCGAGAACCTGAAATCGGTCGCGGCGATCCGCGAGGTGATCGGCTACGACAACGACCTGATGCTCGAGTGCTACATGGGCTGGACCCTCGAATATGCGAAGCGCATCCTGCCGAAGCTCGAGAAATACCAGCCGCGCTGGCTGGAAGAACCGGTGATCGCGGACGACCTCGACGGCTACGCGGAGCTGAACCGGCTGACGCGCATCCCGATCTCCGGCGGCGAGCACGAATTCTCGCTGTACGGCTTCAAGCAGCTGCTCGACCGCAAGGCCGTGTCGGTCGTGCAGTACGACACGAACCGCGTCGGCGGGATCACGATGGCGCACAAGATCAACGCGCTGTGCGAGGCGTACAGCGTGCCGGTGATTCCGCACGCGGGCCAGATGCACAACTACCACCTGACGATGAGCACGCTCGCGTCGCCGATGAGCGAGTACTTCCCGATGTTCGACGTCGAGGTCGGCAACGAGCTGTTCTATTACATCTTCGACGGCGAACCGGTGGCCGAGAACGGCTTCCTGCAACTGCGCGACGACGTGCCGGGCCTCGGCCTCACGCTGAAGACCGAATTCCTCGACCAGTTCGACATCGTCGAGTGAGGGCCGACATGAACGCACGCTACCAGGGCGTCTTTCCCGTCGTGCCGACGATCTTCGACGCGCACGGCGCGCTCGATCTCGACGGCCAGCGCCGCTGCGTCGATTTCATGATCGATGCCGGTTCGCACGGCCTCTGCATCCACGCGAACTACTCCGAGCAGTTCGCGCTCGGCGACGACGAACGCGATCTCATCACGCGCACCACGCTCGAACACGTCGCGGGCCGCGTGCCGGTGATCGTCACGACGTCGCACTTCAGCGCGCGGATCTGTGCGCAGCGCAATCGCGAGGCCCAGGCGCTCGGTGCCGCGATGGTGATGGTCATGCCCCCGTACCACGGCGCGACGTTCCGCGTGCCCGAGGCCCAGGTGCGCGCGTACTTCCGCGACGTCGCCGACGGCCTCGACATTCCGCTGATGATCCAGGACGCGCCGGCGAGCGGCGTCGCGTTGTCCGCCTCGCTGCTCGCGACGCTCGCGCGCGAAATCGACGCCGTGTCGTATTTCAAGATCGAGACGGCCGGCGCCGCGTCGAAGCTGCGCGAGCTGATCGCGCTCGGCGGCGATGCGATCGAGGGGCCGTGGGACGGCGAGGAAGGCATCACGCTGCTCGCCGATCTCGACGCCGGCGCGACCGGCGCGATGACGGGCGGCGGCTATCCGGACGGGATTCGCCGGGTCACCGACGCGTATTTCGCCGGCCGCCGCGACGATGCCTACGACGCGTACGCGCGCTGGCTGCCGCTGATCAACTACGAGAACCGGCAGTCGGGCTTCCTCACCGCGAAGGCGCTGATGAAGGAAGGCGGCGTGATCGCGTGCGACCGGCCGCGTTCGCCGTGGCCCGAGCTGCCTCCGCAGGTACGCGCGGGGTTGCTCGACACGGCGCGGCGGCTCGATCCGCTCGTGCTGCGCTGGGGGCGCTAGCGACCGTTTTTGCACCCGCAACGCGCGTGCGTTGCGCCTCGGCGTGACGGCGGCCCGACAGAAGGCCGCCGCCGCTCATCGGATGGATGGAGACACCATGAACCTGCTGAACCCCGCCACCCCGGCCTACGACGCCGGCGAAGCCATTCCGCGCCGCCGCTGGCTGCGCGTGATTCCGCCGCTGCTGCTCGCGTGCATCATTTCCTACATGGACCGCGTGAACATCGCGTTCGCGATGCCCGGCGGGATGAACGCCGATCTCGGCATGGATGCGACGATGGCCGGCCTCGCCGGCGGCATCTTCTTCTTCGGCTACCTGTTCCTGCAGATTCCCGGCGGCCGGCGCGCGGCGCTCGGCAGCGGCAAGGCCTTCATCGCGTGGTCGCTCGTGAGCTGGGCCGTGCTGTCGGTGCTGACCGGGCTCGTCACGCACACGTGGCAGTTGCTCGCGCTGCGCTTCCTGCTCGGCGTGGCCGAGGGCGGGATGCTGCCGGTCGTGCTGACGATGGTCAGCCACTGGTTTCCCGACCGCGAACGCGGCCGCGCGAATGCGATGGTCATCCTGTTCGTGCCGCTCGCCGGCATGATCACCGCGCCGCTGTCCGGCTTCATCCTCGCCGCATACGACTGGCATCACCTGTTCTTCTGCGCGGGCGCGCTGTCGCTGCTGTGCCTCGTCGTCTGGATGCTGTTCGCCGACGACGGCCCGGAGACCGCGCGCTGGGTGTCGCCGCGCGAGAAGGCGTACATCCTCGACGCGCTGCGCGACGAGCAGGAACGCAAGCGCGCGGCCGGCACGCCGGCGGCCACGTCGTTCGGCGCGCTGCTGCGCCACCCGACGATCTGGCTGCTCATCGCGATCAACTTCTGCTATCAGGCCGGCATCTACGGCTATACGATGTGGTTGCCGACCCTGCTGAAAAATCTCACGCACAGCGGGATGGGCCGGGTCGGCCTGCTCGCGATGGTGCCGTACGTCGCGATGGTGATCGGGATGCTCGTCACGTCGTATTGGTCCGACCGGACCGGCAAGCGGCGCCTGTTCGTGCTGCTGCCGCTCGTCGGATTCGCCGCGTGCCTCGCGCTGTCGGTGCTCACGCATGCATCGATGGCCGTGTCGTTCGCGTTCCTGATCGGCTGCGGCTTCTTCCTGCAGGCGGCGGCCGGCGTGTTCTGGGCGATTCCGCCGAAGCTCTGCAGCGTCGAGGCGGCCGGCAGCGCCCGCGGCCTGATCAACGCGCTCGGCAATCTCGGCGGCTTCTGCGGCCCGTATGCGGTCGGCGTGCTGACGCAGCACGTGAGCGCGGCGGCCGGCGTCTACAGCCTCGCGGCCACGCTCGCGGTAGCCGGGCTGCTCGCGCTGACGCTGCCGAAGCGCTGCGAGGGCTGACGAACCCGCGCGACAGCGAACGACACACCGGAGACCCATCATGAACGACATCCTGCTGCTGGTACAGAAATGCGCCCACACTTTCAGCTTCTACGACCTCGACACGAAAGCGCCGCTCAAGCACATCGTGCTGCCGAACTTCCCGCACGAATTCACCGTCGACGTGAACGACCGCTACGCGTACGTCGGCATCTTCGGAATCGAGACCGCGTGGTCGCGCGGCCATGAAGGCGATCACCGGATCGCCGAGATCGATCTCGTCGAGCGCACGCACACGCGCATGCTCGACCTGTGGCCGTACTACCGGCCGCACGGGATGGCGAGCGATCGCGACGGCCGGCTGTATGCGATGAGCGAAGCGCACGACATGCTGCTCGTATTCGACGAGCCGACCCGCCAGCCCGTGCCGAACATGGCCGTGCCGTCCGGCGGCGTGAAAACGCACCTCGTGACGCTCACGCGCGATGCGAGCCGTGCGTACGGCGTGCACCTGCTGTCGAACACGGTCACGCAGTTTCATCCACGCGACGCGACGGTCGCGCCGCGCGCGGTGATGCCCGGCCCGCGCCCGGAAGGTAACGCGCTGTCGAACGACGAGCGCACGCTGTTCGTCGCGAATCGCGGCGACGACACGCTGGTCGAGATCGACACGGAGACGATGACCTGCGGCCGCCGCGTGAAAACGCGTAGCGACCCGAACCGCATCTACCGGACCAGCGCGACCGGCGGCCGCGACCTGCTGTTGTTGACGAATTCGGGCGAGCGCTCGATCTCGGTGTTCGACGCGCGGCAGCTCGAGGAGATCGAGCGCATCGCGCTGCCCACCAATCCGACCGCGCTGTCGTTCCATCCGTCGCGGCGCGTCGCGTACGTGTCGTTCCAGGACGACCATGTGCGCGAACTCGACCTCGACGCGTGGCGCTTCGTCGGTGCGCTCGCGACGCTGCGCGAGCCCGATGCGTCGTACGTGCTCGCCGGCGCGCGCTGACATGCGCGACGAAGCGCCGCCCGACGGCATGCCCGATGCGCTCGTCGATGCGCATCACCACCTGTGGCGGCTCGATGCGGGCGCGCACTACCCGTGGCTGCAGGCGCACTACGACCCGGCACGCTTCATGTTCGGCGACTACGCGGCGCTGTGCCGCAACTTCGACGTCGACGATTTCCGGCGCGCGGCGCAATGCGCGCCGCTCGTCGCCAGCGTGCACGTCGAAGCCGAACGCGCGCGCGACGAGGCACTCGCGGAAACGCGCTGGCTGCATGAAGTCGCGGCCGCGCACGCGCTGCCGTCGGCGATCGTCGCGTGGGTCGACCTGCTGGCCGGCGATGCGGACGAACGGCTCGCCGAACAGGCCGCGTGGCCGCACGTGCGCGGCGTGCGGTTCAAGCCGCGCACCGCGGCTGCGCCGGACGCATCGATCGACGAGCCGGGCGCGCTGCGTGATCCGCGCTGGCCGGCCGCGCTCGAACGCCTCGCCGCGCACGGCCTGAGCTGGGATCTGCGCGTGCCGTTCTGGCATCTCGGCGACGCGGCCGCGATGCTGGTCGATGCACCCGACGTCGATGTCGTGCTCGAACACGCGGGGCTGCCGTGGGACCGTTCCGAAGCCGGACTCGCGCGTTGGCGCGGCGGCATGGCGGCGCTCGCCGCGTTGCCGCGCGTGACCGTGAAAATCTCCGAGCTCGGCTTGCGCGATGCGGCGTGGAACGACGCGGACAACGCGCGGATCATCCGCGACACGATCGCGATCTTCGGCTGGCGGCGCTGCCTGTTCGCCAGCAATTTCCCGGTCGCCGGACTGCGCGTGTCCTATCCCGCACTGCTGCGCACGTTCGCCGGCGCGATCGCGCACCTCGACGGCCCCGCGCGCCGCGCGATCTGGCACGACAACGCGCTGCGCGTCTACCGGATCGCGCTCGACGCGCCGCATCGACCGGCGCGCGGGTAACGCCGCGCGCCCGCCGTTCGTCCGCGCCGGGCCGGCCTCGCGCCGCACCCCGACCACCACATTTTGTGCATCGCACGACCGAACCTGAGCAAAAAGTATCGGTTCGCGAATTCTTTTGATGTGGTGATCGCATCGCCCCCGTCACACCATTGTCCCTGCCGTCATCGGCGGCATTCGAACAAGCAGAATCAAGGAGACACGGGTGAACAAGATGCGAATCGTCGCAGCCGGCCTGCTGCTCGGCGCCTGTCTGCCGGGCGTCGCGGCCGCGCAAACCTGCAAGGTGCCGACCCTTCGGGTGCTCGCGCAGAAGAGCCTCGGCCTGTCGGTGATGGAGAAATCGCTGGCCGACTACGAGAAGAAGAACGGCACCAAGGTCGAGATCAGCTATTTCGGCGAAAACGACCGCCGCGCGAAATCGCGGCTCGACGCGTCGACCGGCGCGGGTTCGTACCAGATCTACTACGTCGACGAGGCGAACGTCGCCGAATTCGCGTCGGCCAACTGGATCGTGCCGCTCCTGAAGTACTACCCGAAGGACTACGACTACGACGACTTCCTGCCCGGCCGCCGCGCGGTCGCGAGCTACAACGGCGTCGCGTACTTCGCGCCGCTGATCGGCGGCGGCGACTTCCTGTTCTACCGCCGCGACCTGCTCGACGCCGCGCACATCCCAGTGCCGAAGACGCTCGACCAGCTCGTCGCCGCGATCAGGAAGCTGAACGCGCCGCCGAAGCTGTACGGCTGGGTCGCGCGCGGCCAGCGCGGCTCGGGAATGAACGTGTGGCGCTGGTCGCCGTTCATGCTCGGGATGGGCGGCGCGTGGACCGACAAGGGCGGCCAGCCCGCGTTCAATTCGCCGGCCGCGGTGAAGGCCACGCAGCTCTACAGCGACCTGTTCAAGTACGCGCCCCCCGGCTCGGCGACCTACGACTGGAGCAACGCGCTCGAAGCGTTCCGCTCGGGCAAGGTCGCGTTCATGATCGAATCGACGCCGTTCGCGGACTGGATGGAAGACGCGAGCAAGTCGAGCGTGGCCGGCAAGGTCGGCTATACGCGGCCGCCCGCGCCGCTGCCGTCGGCCGCGTACGGGCACGGCTTCGCGATCTCGGCGGTCGGCGCGAAGGACGACTGCACGCGGATGGCCGCCGGCCGCTTCATCGCGTGGGCGACCAGCAAGGACCAGGAGCAGGCGCGGCTGCGCAACGGTGTGTTCAGCGACTACAACCGCTCCAGCACGATCGCCAGCCCGTACTTCAAGCAGCACGTCGCGCCGCAGATCCAGGCCGGGCTGAACGACACCAACCCCGTCACGCAGGTGACGATCTGGCGGACGCCGCAGTGGCCGGATATCGGCGACAACCTCGGCATCGCGCTCGAACAGGTGTTCACCGGCACGCAGACGGACATCCGCGGCACGCTCGACGACGCGGACCAGTATGCGAAGGACGCGCTCGAACATGGCGCTCGCAAATGACGGCACGGGCGGACGCACGCTCGGCGTCCGCCCGGCCCCTTCCGCCACGTCGGCCCGGCGCGGCCGCGCGCGCCGCGACCGCACAAGCCTGCCGTGGGTGTTCCTCGCGCCGACGCTCGCGCTGCTTGCGGTCCTGAGCCTCGTCCCGACGATCGCCGCGATCAACCTCGCGCTGCGCAACCGCGTGCTGCGCTACCCGGACAGCGAATACGTCGGCCTGCGAAACTTCGTCCGGCTCGCGTCGGACCGGCGCTTCCTGAACGCGATCGAGGTGTCGGTGCTGTGGGAAGTCGTCACGGTCGCCGGCGCGGTGCTGGTCGGGATCGCGCTCGCGGTGTTCCTGTTCGAGCGCGTGCACGGCCGCTGGCGCCGCTTCGCGTCGCTGGTGCTGATCATGCCGGTGCTGCTGCCGCGCGTGTCGGCCGCGTTCATCTGGAAGTTCATGTACGCGCCGCTCACCGGCATCCTGAGCTGGCTGCTCGGCACGCTCGGCGTCGAGCACACCGCGTTTCTCGCCGATCCGCATCTCGCGCTGTACGCGGTCGCGCTCGTCGATGTGTGGCAGTGGGGGCTGTTCTTCGCGGTCGTGATCCTGAAGCTGCTGGAGACGCTGCCGCCGGAGCCGCTCGAGGCCGCGCGGCTCGACTACGCGACGACCTGGCAGGTGCATGCGTACATCGCGCTGCCGATGCTGAAGGCGCCGCTCGTGAGCCTCGTGTTCATCAAGATGGTCGAGTCGCTGCGCTCGTTCGACCTGATCTACGTGATGACCAAGGGCGGCCCCGGCATCGCGACCGAAACGCTCGATCTCTACGCGTACCAGCAGGGCATCGGCCTCGCCGGCAAGGTGTCGTATGCGTCGGGCATGGCCGTGCTGATGATGGTCGCGACCACGCTGGTCTTCACGCTCATCTGGAAGAGGGTCAACAAATGGGACGACTGATGGCCCGCCGCGGCCCCGCCGCCGTTTCCACCGTCGCGATCGCCGGCGCGATCCTGCTCGTCGCCGCGTTCCCGCTGTTCTGGGCCGTGCTCAATTCGCTCAAGCACCTGCTCGACATCGTCACGCCGACGCCGCGCTTCTTCTTCACGCCGACGCTCGCGAACTACGAACAGGTACTGTCGAGCCCCGAAGTGCTGATCGGGCTCGGCAACAGCATCGCGATCGTCGGCGCGGCCGTGCTGATCGGCGCCGTGCTCGGCGTGCCGGCCGCGTATGCGATCGCGCGCTACCCGGTGCGCGGCAAGCGCGACATCCAGTTCTTCCTGCTGTCGCTGCGGTTCCTGCCGCCCGTCGCGGTCGCATTGCCGCTGATCGCGATCTGGGTCGATCTCGGGCTGTACGACACCAAGCTGTCGATGATCGTCACGTACCTGCTCGTCACGCTGTCGACCATCACGTGGCTGTCGATCCCCGTGTTTCGCCGGCTGCCGCGCGAGATCGAGGAAGCCGCCGCGCTCGACGGCTACGGCCCGTACGCGGTGTTCTGGCACATCGCGCTGCCGGTGTGCGCGAGCACGCTGCTCGGCGGCATCGTGTTCAGCTTCGTGCTGGTGTGGAACGAACTGATGATCGCGCTCGCCCTCACGTCGTCGCGCAGCGCGACGCTGCCGGTGGTCGCGTCCGCGTTCACGTCGCTCGGCCAGGAAGTGCCGTGGGGCGTGATCAACGCGTCGACGGTGCTGCTCGCGCTGCCGCCGCTCGTCTTCGTCGGCATGCTGAGCCGCCTGCTCAATTCGATGGTCAAGGGAAAATAAGGAGAACACGTTGAAAGCGCTCGTACTCGAACGCACGCGCGAGCTCGCGCTGCGCGACATCGACCTGCCGCAAGCGGTCGGCCCCGTCGACGTCCGGATCAAGGTCCATACGGTCGGCGTCTGCGGCAGCGACGTGCATTACTACGTTCACGGCGGGATCGGCCCGTTCCGCGTCGACGCGCCGATGGTGCTCGGCCATGAAGCGTCCGGCACGGTCGTCGAGACCGGCGCCGGCGTCACGCACCTGCGCGTCGGCGACCGCGTGTGCATGGAGCCCGGCGTGCCGCGCCTCGATTCGCCCGCGACGCTGCGCGGGCTCTACAACCTCGATCCCGACGTGCGCTTCTGGGCGACGCCGCCGATCCACGGCTGCCTGACGCCGTTCGTCGTGCATCCGGCCGCGTTCACGTACCGGCTGCCCGACAACGTGTCGTTCGCCGAAGGCGCGATCGTCGAGCCGCTGTCGATCGGCCTGCAGGCCGCGAAGAAGGCGGCGATGAAGCCCGGCGACCTCGCGGTCGTGATCGGCGCCGGCACGATCGGCGCGATGACGGCGCTCGCCGCGCTCGCCGGCGGCGCCGCGCGCGTGATCCTCGCCGACGTCGTGCCGGACAAGCTCGCGCTGTTCGCCGGCAACCCGGCCGTCACGACCGTCGACGTGCGTACGCGGCCGCTGGCCGACGCGGTGGCCGAAGCGTCCGGCGGCTGGGGCGCGGACGTCGTGTTCGAGGCGAGCGGCAGCGCGAATGCGTATGCGGGCCTCGTCGACCTGATGTGCCCGGGCGGCTGCGCGGTGCTGATCGGGATGCCGGTCGCGCCGGTGCCGCTCGACGTGGTCGCGCTGCAGGCGAAGGAGGGCCGCATCGAATCGGTGTTCCGCTACGCGAACATCTTCCCGCGCGCGCTCGCGCTGATCGCGTCCGGCGCGATCGACGTGAAGCCGTTCATCTCGCGCACGTTCCCGTTTTCCGAAGGCGTGCGCGCGTTCGAGGAAGCGGCGAGCGGACACCCGCGCGACGTCAAGATTCAGATCGAAATGGATTGAGCCATGGCCCAGATCACCTGCAAGGCTTTGTCGAAGCACTACGACGGCGGCCCCGCCGTGCTGCATCCGCTCGACCTCGAGATCGCCGACGGCGAATTCATCGTGCTGCTCGGCCCGTCCGGCTGCGGCAAGTCGACGATGCTGCGGATGATCGCGGGCCTCGAGGCGATCACCGGCGGCGAGCTCGTGATCGGCGATGCGGTCGTCAACGACCTGCCGTCGCGCGAGCGCAATGTGGCGATGGTGTTCCAGAACTACGCGCTATACCCGCACATGACGGTGTACGACAACATCGCGTTCGGCCTGCGGCGGCTGAAGGTGCCCGCCGACGAGATCGACCGCCGCGTGCGCGACGTCGCGCGCATCCTGAGCCTCGACGCGCTGCTCGACCGCCGTCCGCGCGCGATGTCGGGCGGCCAGCAGCAGCGCGCGGCGATCGCGCGCGCGATGATCAAGACGCCCGCCGTGTTCCTGTTCGACGAGCCGCTGTCGAACCTCGACGCGAAGCTGCGCACGCAGTTGCGCGGCGACATCAAACGGCTGCACCGGCAACTGAAGACGACCACGCTGTACGTCACGCACGATCAGCTCGAGGCGATGACGCTCGCCGACCGCGTCGTGCTGATGCGCGGCGGCCACATCGAGCAGATCGGCACGCCGGCCGAGCTGTACGGCCAGCCGCACACGGTATTCGCGGCCGGGTTCGTCGGCACGCCGGCAATGAACTTCGCGGACGGCACGATCGCGCGCGTCGGCACGAACGTGCTGCTCGACTGCAACGGCGCGCGCTGGCCGCTCGCGTCCTCGCGCTTCGCACGGCTGCAGGACGGCCAGCAGGTGAAGGCGGCGATCCGCCCGAATCACCTGCAACTCGTCGCCGAAGGCGATCCGACCCCGGGCACGCTCACGCTGACCGGCACGGTCGAACTCGTCGAGCTGCTCGGCGCCGAGGCGCTCGTCACGCTGGACTGGCGCGGCCAGCCGTGCGCGGCCCTCGTGCCGGCCCCGATGGCCCCGGCGCCGGGCGCCGTGGTAGCGTTCCGCTTCGACGAAGAAGCCCTGCATCTGTTCGACGCCGGCACCGAGCGCAACGTCACGCTGCCGGACGCGAACCCGATCGCGCACGCGGCGCCGCCGGCGGCCGCGACGCGCACCACGCCGCCTGCCGCGACGGGCTGGTCGATGTCCCGTTCGTAGCACGCCGGCACGCCCCGACGGAGTACACGATGAACCCGGATCTCGAGATCGTTCCCACCCACCGCGACGAATCGTTTCGCGCGTGGGTCCACGACTATCCGCATTCGGTCGCGAAGTGGCACTTCCATCCCGAGTACGAGATTCATCTGATCCAGGCGTCGCACGGCAAGGTGTTCGTCGGCGACCACATCGGCGATTTCGGCCCCGGCAACCTGATCGTCACCGGGCCGAACCTGCCGCACAACTGGGTCAGCGAGCTGGCCGACGGCGAACGCGTGCCGTCGCGCGACGTCGTGCTGCAGTTCTCGCGCGATGCGATCGAGAAGATGGTCGGCGCGTTCAGCGAGCTGCAGCCGGTGATCGACCTGATCGACGATGCGGCACGCGGCGTGCAGTTTCCCGACCGCGTGGGCATCGAGGTCGCGCCGCTGATGCTCGAACTCGCGAATGCGCACGGCTGCCGCCGCGTCGAGATCCTGATGTCGCTGTTCGACCGGCTGTCCTCGTGCCGCGAGCGGCGCGTGCTCGCTGGTCCCGGCTACCGCAGCGACGCGCAGCACTACATGTCGTCGACCATCAACCAGGTGCTGTCGTACCTGCAGCAGAACCTGCCCGGCATGCTGCGCGAAGCCGACGTCGCCGCGTTCGCCGGCATGAGCGTCAGCACCTTCACGCGGTTTTTCCGGCGTCATACCGGCTCGTCGTTCGTGCGCTACCTGAACCGGCTGCGCATCAACGAAGCGTGCGAGCTGCTGATGTTTTCCGACCTGACGGTGACCGACATCTGCTACCGGGTTGGCTTCAACAACCTGTCGAACTTCAACCGTCAGTTTCTCGCGATGAAGCAGGTGCCGCCGTCGAAGTTCCGCGCGCTGCACCGGCTCAACGAACCGCACGGTCGCGACGACGCGCCGCCCCCCGCGACGCGCGCCGCCCCGCGCCCCAGACAGGACGCTTCATACGTGACATATCTCGGCATCGACCTCGGCACGTCCGAGGTCAAGGTTCTGCTCACCGATTCCCGATCGGTGCCCCTCGCGACCGGCTCGGCCGCGCTGTCGATCAGCCGGCCGCATCCGCACTGGTCCGAACAAAGCCCGCAGGCGTGGTGGCACGCGATGCTCGACGCGATCGCGTCGGTGCGCGCCGCGCATCCGGCCGGCTTCGCCGCGCTGCGCGGCATCGCGCTGTCCGGCCAGATGCACGGCGCGACGCTGATCGACCGCGCGGACCAAGTGCTGCGCCCCGCGATCCTGTGGAACGACACGCGCGCCGGCACCGAATGCGTCGAGCTGGAAGCGCTGGTGCCGGAATCGCGCGCGATCACCGGCAACATGGCGATGCCCGGCTTCACCGCGCCGAAGCTGCTGTGGCTCGCGAAATACGAGCCCGCCGTGTTTCGCGCGGTGCACAAGGTGCTGCTGCCGAAGGACTACCTGATCTGGCGCCTGTCCGGCGAATTCGTGTCCGACATGTCCGACGCGGCGGGCACGCTGTGGCTCGACTGCGCGCGCCGCGACTGGTCGGACCGGATGCTCGCCGCAACCGAGCTGTCGCGCGCGCAGATGCCGCGCCTCGTCGAAGGCAACGCGCCCGCCGCGCAGTTGCGCGATGCGTTGCGGCGCGAATGGGGCATCGACGGGCCCGTGACGATCGCCGGCGGCGCCGGCGACAACGCGGCGTCCGCGATCGGCATGGGGGTCACGGGCGCCGGCAGCGGCTTCCTGTCGCTCGGCACGTCGGGCGTGCTGTTCGCCGGCAACGACCGCTTCGCGCCGAACCCGGACGCCGCCGTGCACGCGTTCTGCCACTGCGTCGAAGGACGCTGGCACCAGATGAGCGTGATCCTGTCGGCGGCCGCGAGCCTCGACTGGCTCGCGCGTGCGCACGGCACGACCGCCGGCGCGCTCGCTGCGCGCGCCGAACGCGCCGATCCGGCCCGCGCGCCGCTGTTCCTGCCGTATCTCGGCGGCGAGCGCACGCCGCACAACGACGCGCATGCGCGCGGCGTGTTCTTCGGGCTGTCGAACGAACACGATGCGGACGATCTCGCGTATGCGGTGATGGAAGGTGTCGCGTTCGCGATGGCCGACGGCTACGACGCGCTGCGCGCGGCCGGCACGACGCTCGACGCGGTGTCCTTCATCGGCGGCGGCTCGAAGAGCGCGTTCTGGGCGCGACTGTGCGCGAATGCGACCGGGCTCGCGATGCAGCGCCATGCGGACGGCGCGGTCGGCGCGGCACTCGGCGCTGCGCGGCTCGCGCGGCTGGCGGCGACGAACGACACGCTGGAGGAGGTCTGCGTCGCGCCGCCCGTCACGGAGACGGTCGCGCCCGATGCCGCGTCGGTCGATCTGCTGGCGGGGCGGCTCGCGCGCTACCGGCGGTTGTATCGCGCGCTGCGGGACGAGTTCGCGGCGGCCGACTGAACGCCCGCGCGATCGCGCTTGACCCGGCCCTTGGGATCGCCTTTATGCTGGGCGCAACGAATCGACAGCAAAGAGGTGACGGATGGGTACCGCCACACCCGGCTTGAACGCATCGGCCGCCGCCGCGCGGCTCGGCGTCTCGATCAAGGCGCTGCGGCTGTACGAGCGGCACGGCCTCGTCACGCCGGCGCGCACGCCGGCCGGATACCGCACGTACGGCCCGGACGATCTCGCCCGCGCCGCCGACATCGCGGCACTGCGCAAGCTCGGCCTCACGCTCGCGCAGGTCGCGAGCGTGCTCGACGGCGACGCGCGCGGTCTCGACGCAGCGCTGGCCGCCCACGAAGCGGCGCTCGATCACGGGATTCACGATTTCGTCAGCAAGCTCGACCGCGTGCGCGCGATGCGCGCCGGCCTGGCACGCGGGCGGATGCCGGCGGACGGCGAACTCACGCGGCTGCTCGACCCCGGCAGCGCCGGCGTCGCGTTCAGCCTGCCGTGGCCGTGGGGCGGCGAGTGGTTCGAGTGTCGCGATATCCGGCCGCTGAACTACATCATCGGTTCGCTGGGGAGCGGCAAGACGCGGCTCGCGCTTCGGCTGGCGGAGGCGCTGCCTGGCGCCGTGTTCGTCGGCCTCGATCGGCTGGACGACGATTGTGCGGCGGCATCCGACGCATTGCGCGCCGATCCGGAACTGAAGTCACGTGTGGACCGCACGTCGGCGTTGCTCGTCGGCACGGGCGCGACGCCTTCGGCGGCGCTGACCGCGCTGCTCGTCAGCCTCGAAGCGGAACGCCCGCGCGTGCGGATCGTCGACCTGATCGAGCAGGGCCTCGATCGGGCCACGCAACTGGCGCTGATCGCGCATCTGCGCGACAGCGCGGCCGCCGGCGTGCGGCCGCTGTTCCTGCTGACGCGCTCGACGGCGATCCTCGATCTCGCGGCGGTCGGTCCCGACGAAACCATCCTGTTGTGCCCGGCCAATCACAGCCCGCCTGCGCGCGTGGCGCCTTACCCCGGCGCGCCGGGGTATGAAGCCGTGGCCACGTGCCTGGCGGCGCCTGAGGTCCGCGAGCGGATTGCACGGCGGCCGATGACGGCGTGAGCCGCCGTCAAGGTTCCAGCCGCCCCATCCTGCGCGCCATCGCCGGGCTTACCGCATGCACGGGATCGAAGCCGAAGAATTCGAGCACGTGCCGCGCGACGTCGTCGCGATCGTTGTCCGCGCAGATCATGTGATAGCTGTTCTCCAGCACGATCCCGCACGCATCGGGCATGTTCTCCAGCAGGAAATCGGCCGAGCGCAGGCTCGTCAGCTCGTCCTCGCGCGCATGCAGCACGAGCGTCGGGCACGGCGTGCCGGCCGCGGCGTCGAGCGCCCAGTCGCGCATCCGGTCCACCTGCCGCACGCACGCGAGCGGCACCCACGCATAGTGGAAACTGTCCTGCCGCTCGAACTTCTTCTTCACGATCGCGCGGATCGTCGCGTTCTTGATGCCGAACGGATCGCCTTCCTCCACGCGCATTCGCTCGGCGACACCCGGCACGCGGTACAGCACGTGCCGCAGCGACCGGTACCACGGCGTCGACCAGCCGTCGATGAACATCGGCGTCGCCAGCAGCGCGAGCCGGCCGCGCGCATGCTGCACGCGATGACACAGCAGCAGCGCGACGAGCGCGCCCATGCACATCCCCGCGACGTGCAGCGTGTCGTACTCGCGCGCCAGCGCGCGGTATTGTTCGGTCACCGCATCGAGCCACGCCTCCGCGCGCACGCCGACCAGATCCTCCGGGCGCGTGCCGTGCCCCGGCAGCGTGATCATGTGCGTATCGCCGCCCGCGCGCCGCATCGCCTTGTGCAGCGAACCGAGATCGTATTGCGTGCCGCCGAGCCCGTGGATCAGCAGCACGCCCGTGCGGCCCGTCATGACGCGTACCCGCTCATTCGTCCGCCGGCCACACGCGCTCGAGCTGCCACACGCCCGCCACCACCGTCACGTCGACGTTCGAATCCAGCAGCGGCGCGCCGTGGTCGGTGATCGTCCGCGTGCCGCCGTCGCGCAGCACGATGCGCAGCGACAGCGACGCGCGGTCCTCGCCCGCGATCTCCGCATTCCAGTAGTCGCGCAGCGCGTCGCGATCGCCCGGCTGCACGCGTTCGAGCACGAGCGGCACGGTCGCGATCTGCGCGGCGTCGACGCCGACGCCGAACACGCGCTCGACGTCGCCGCTCCACTCGATGCGGCCCGACTCGGGATCGAGCACGTACGCGATCTGGCCAGCGCTCGCGAGCGCGAGCTCCATGTTGTTTTGCAGGACGGCCGCATGCTCGTGCACGCGCTCGCGCGTCGTCTTCAGCGTGCTGACCGTCAGCACCAGCAGCGACGCGACCGCCAGATAGAGCTGCGCTTCGAGCAGCGCGCTGCCGTAATGCGCGTGAAGCGACGCGAACGGGCCGTCGCCTTGTGCGGTCTGCTCGATCACGATCAGCGCGAGCACCAGCACCGACGACGAACCCGCCCGGCCGCCGAGCAGCAGCGTCACCGCGACCGTCAGGAACAACGGGACATACGTGAGCGCGAAGCCGGCGCCCGTGCCGAATTTCCGCGACGTATCGCCGTCGAAGATCACGAGCGCGACGGCCGCGAGCAGCACGAACGCGACGATGCCGAGCACCAGGTCGAAGCGCTCGTGGTCGCCCGAACGGTGCGCGCGAAAGCGCGACCACGACGCGAGCACCGGCGTGACCAGCAGCACGCCGACGAAATCGGATGCGGCCCACACCGACCACACATCGAAGAACGGCGCGCCCTTGAGCGTCGTGTACCACGCCGCGCCGCCGATCGCGCCGACGACGCCCGCGATCATCCCGGCGAGGATCACCGAGCGCAGGAAATACAGCCCTTCGAGCGAAAAGCGCACGCGCTGCACGAGCCAGACCGCGAGCGCGGCCGCGCCGACCTCGTCGACCGTGAACAGCACCGCGTTGACGAGGCTGCCGTGCTCGATGGCGGTCAGCGCGAGCTGCCCGACCAGGAACGCGCCGGCCAGCGTCAGCCAGTCGCGCATCGGCCGCAGCATGAATGCGCCGACCGTCACGCCGGCCGGCAGCCAGATGTAGCCCGTCAGCCGGACGGGGCCGTTGAATTCGTGCGAGATGTAGCCGGTCGCGAGATACAGCGCCGCCCAGAGCAGCGCGGCGACGAGCCCCGGCCGCGATCGTTTGGTGTCCATCGAGAATCCCTGTGTATTGCGCCGTGCGTGCGAGCGATGTGCGAATGATAGGCGGGCGGGTTGAACGGCGGAATACCGGACGGCGGCAGCACGTTCGGGGCACCGGCGCGCGCCCGCAAGCTGGCGAGTGTGACCGGCAAGGTATCGGAAAAGTTCGCCGCTTGCCGGGCGCTATCGGGACACGTCTGCAAGCCGTCTTGTCCGGATGGCCAAAATCGCGCGCGGCCGGTCATTCGGCCCTGCGATGAAAGGCAGTCGAAAGCATTCGTTTCGGGTATCGTCCAGCTCACCCATCTGCATTCCATACGACCGCAAATGAAAACAGTCCCGACCCGGCCGATATCGGCCTCTTCGACGCGATGAGCCGGTTTCGCGTCACGTACGACGGGCCCGCGCTCGAATCGCCCGAGATGGACGTGCGCGAACTCGCGCCCGCGCTGCTCGCCTTGCGATTTGCTCGACGCGTCGACGCGCGCCCTATGCGGCGCTCAGGTCCGGCCGCAGGTCAACGTGCGCGGCAGCTTCAAGACCGGCAGCTTCGGCATCGACTTCACGCTCGCGACCTCGCTGCTCGGCCGCATGCGCGACATGCTGAGCGGCAACGAAGGCACGGCGCTCGCCAATGCGGTCACGATCCTGACCGCGCTCGGCATCGCCGCACCCAAGGCGAGGAAGGGGCTTTTTGCCGTCCTCAAATGGCTGCGCGGGCGCGAGATCACGCACGTGCGGATGCAGGACCGCACCGCGGTGCTGGACGTCGACGGCGACACACTCGAAATCGACCTGCCCGTTCTCACGCTGCTACGCGACGTCCGCGTTCGCCAAGCCACCGCGCAAGTGCTGGCGCCGCTCGCGCGCGAAGGCATCGAGATTTTTGCGGTCGGCACCGATACCGAGGTGTACGAGATGGTCGCCCGCAACGAGATGGCATGGTTTCATGCGCCGGAGCCAACCGATGCACTCCTGCTCGATGAGCATCGCAAGATGGCGTTCTCGATCGTGTCGCTCGCGTTCAAGGACGACAACAAGTGGCGGCTGCGCGACGGCACGGCGACGATTCACGCGACGATCACGGATGCCGGCTTCCTGTCGCGCGTGAACAACAGCCAGATCAGTTTTAGCAAGGGAGATCTGCTCTTGTGCAATGTCCGTGTGCAGCAGTGGCAAACTTCGGACGGGGCAAAAACCGAATACGAGGTCACGGATGTCCTCGAACATCGCCCGGCCGGCCTGCAGATTCCGTTGCCGGGCCTGTGATCCACGTCGCGGCCTCGCGCCCGACGCAACGTCTCACCACTCATGAAACCCGCGATCCATCTGCGTGCCGCGTCCCGGGAAGACCTCCCGTTCCTGTTGACGCTCCGTCGACTCACGATGACCGAGCACCTGCAGCGCGTCGGCGCGCCGACCGACGATGAAGCGCACGACCGGCGCATCCGCGCGAACTTCGACGATGCGATGATCGTCTGCGAAGGCGTCGACGCGATCGGCCTGCTGAAGGTGACGCGCGCCGCCGGCGAATGGCACATTCACCAGATCCAGATCCTCCCCGCGCGGCAGGGGCACGGAATCGGCGAAGCCGTGCTGCACGCATTGCTGACCGACGCGGCACGCGCGCACGTGCCCGTGTCGCTCAGCGTGCTGCACGGCAACCCTGCGCGGCGGCTCTACGAACGGCTCGGCTTTCGCGTCGCGTCGGACACCGACACGAGCGCGAACATGATCTGGCACGCGTGACGGCCGGCGCTCGGCGCCGCCGCATGGCCATTACTGCGTGATCTTCGCGTCCTTCAGCAGATTGCCGATCATCTGCGCACTCGCCTTCTCGGCCGCGATCGCCTGCAGTTGCTGCTGAAGCGTCGGCTTCGCGGTCTCGAAGCCCGGCACCTGGGTCGGCCGCTTCGCATCCAGCTTCACGATCGCCCGCACGCCATCGACCGGAATCGAATCCTTCGTCACCGCGCCGACCGACAGCTTCTCGAGTGCCTGCGCGACGGGCAGCGGCAATCCGGCCGTCCTGCCTTCCACCGCCGGCGTGTTGAAGCTCACCCACGGCAGCTCGCCGCCGGTATCGCGGCTCGGCGCCACGCTGTACTGGCGCGCGAGCCCGTCGAACGACTTGCCCGCTTTCAGCTCGCTCAGCACGGTCGCCGCCGCGACCGGATCCTTGACGACGATCAAACGCGGCTTGAATTCGTTCTTGCCGAGCGCGGCGACGAGTTCGTCATAGCGCGCCTTGACCTGCTCGTCGGTCACCGGCTCCGGCTTCACGTGGTCGCGCAGGTACAGCTGCACCTCGGCCGTCACCTTCGCCTGCTGCATCGCCGCCTTGACCTCGGGCTTGTCCGCGTAGTTCGCCTTTTCGGCCGCCTGCTGAACCAGCACGCGCGTGATCAGCTGATTCTTGATCGCCTGGCGGATCTGCGGCGAATCGGGCTGACCGGACGCGCGCAGCAGCGTATCGACGTCGGTCTGCGTGATCGGCGTGCCGTTGACGGTCGCGACGGTCGCCGCCGTCTGGGCGTGGACAGGGCCGCTCAGTGCGCCGGCCAGCGCAACGATCGTCAACAGGCGGTTCGGTGTCATTTTCATTTTCATCGGGGTTGTCACTTCGAGCATAAGAAACGCGGCAGCGGCAGCCGCGCCCGTTCATCGGGCACGCCCGCGCAGCGTCCGCGGGTGCCGCTGTCATTGTGCACGGAACCGCGTTTGCGCGTCGGGAGGTTGGGGCGGTTGGCCACCGCGGTGCGGCACGCAGTGTGCCCACCGTCCATTGCATGCGCGTTGCGCAACCATCCCGAGAGAATGCGTCGATGGTCTTCACGACTTTCCGTCCGCAGCCGCGGCCCGAAGCGACCGCACCAGCACGTTCAGCCCGTCAGGGCGTCCACCGGTACACGGTGATGCTGTTCCCCTTCACGTTGTTCTTCATCACCACGTACTCGCCGTTCGACCGGCGGTACGCGCGGATGCTGTACATCGCATCGATCGCGCTGCTGGTGTCGACCGTCGCGGGGCTCGTGTTGACGAGCGTCGTGTCGAGCTTGCCGGTGGTGAGGTTGAACGCGTCGACGTTCGGCCACAGCGGCCCGCTGCTGCTGAACCAGTAGCCGACGAACAGGTGGTTGCCCGCCGCGTCGATCGATTTCGCGCCGCTGTGCGGCAGCGTGATCACCGGGTCCGGCTTCGTCGTATTGCCTGCGCGCCAGCCGTGATACACCTCGATGCGCGTGCCGATCGACGTCCAGTCGTTGCTGCCGAGCGCGCCCTGCGCGAGCACCATCGTGTCGCTGTCCGCGAGATACACGATGCGCGTGAGCGGCTGGATGCTGGCCGGAATGCGGGTCGTGACGCCCGGCCCCCACGACGGCTTGCCATCCGCGTCGAAGCCGGTCAGCGGGTAATGCGTGATCGCGCCGGTCTTGTCGAGGCCGGCCCACACGCCACCCTGGCTGTCGAGGCTGAAGCCGCCCGTCACGCGTTGCGTCGTGTTGAACGCCGGGCCCGGAATCGAGCCGTCCGGAATCGCGATGTAGCCGTTCGCCGCGTTGAAGTGATAGAAGTAGAAAATCGGCGGATTCTGGCCGGCCGCGACGAGGATCCGGTTCGCGCCGACCGACGTGATCAGCCCGAAGTGCTCGTCGCGCTGCGTGTCGCTCATGTTGATGCGCGGATCCGACGGGTACGTGAACGGATCGACGGTATTCGCGACGAACTTGCCGCCCGCGCTGCCGCTGTAGATATGCGTGCCGCCGTAGAACAGCGCACCGTCCGTGACCGGATCCGGCGCGGCGATGCCTTCGAAGTTCAGCGACTGCAGCGTCCAGCGCAGGTTGCCGTTGCTGCCGTACGCATGAATGTCGGTCGCGCCGTTGCGCCCGAGATCCCAGCTACCGCCCCACGGATTGTTGAGCACATAGAGGTTGCCGCCGGTGTCCTTGCCGATCCCGACGATGCGCGTGAAGCGTTGCGGGCCGACCTGCCCCTTGATGCCCGTCGTCGTGTCGAGATAGCCGCCGCGCACGCCGAACGTGCCGGCCAGCGCAGGCTGGCCCGATATCGAATAACGCTTGATGTTCTGGTCGGGGCCTTCGTCGCCCACCAGCAGTTGCCCGGCCGCCGCATCGACATGCAGCGCCGACGGATGCGAGCCGGCCGGCATCCGGATCGTATTCAGCAGCGCGCCGGTCGGACTGAAGCCGACGATCGAGCCGGCGCTTTTCTGCGCGACCCACACGTTGCCCGCGCCGTCCACCGCGAGCGCGCCCGGCGCCGACACGCCGATGTCCCGCTGCCACACGCCGTCGGTCGTGAACACGCGCACGCGATTGCCGTAGAAGTCGCTCGCATAGAGCAGCGAGCCGGCCGTCGCGAGCCCGGTGACGACATCGATGCGCGGCTGGTTGGTCGCCGCGCTGATCTGGATGACACGATCGCGAACCTTCGTCGCGCGGCTGTAACGCCCCACCGCGCCGCTGCCGTACGTCTTGCCGGGCTGCAGCGCGACGAACAGCGACGTTGCATTGCCGGTGATCGCGCTGCCCTGGAATTCCGAATGCGCGCCGATCGAGCCGATGCTCTTGCCGTTCTGGTAGATCGCGACGCCGCCCTCATCCTCGTCCCACATCGACGCCGTGTAGATCACGCCTTCGGGCGCGACCCACATCGCGCGCGCGACGTTGCCGACGTGCGCGGCGAGCGTGCCGTACGTATTCGCGAGCCAATCGGTGGTGTTGGCTGCATGAGCAGCGGGTGCACATGCGGCGATCGCCGCGGCAACGAGCGCGGCCTGGATGCGTTTTCTGGCGACCATGACGGATGCTCTCCTGAACAGGGTAGTCATTCACATGAGGGATCGGCCGGCCAGATGGCTTGAAGCCCGCGAGATGTAAATTCTTCCCCGAATCATCCGGCGCAGTCGGTATGACATACGGCATGCATTCGATCATGCGCAGGGCGAGAATAACGTCATATAAATCGAAAAAAATTGCGAATCTCCCCTTGCTTGCGGCGAGCGCCGCCGCCCGTCAGTGAATGGTCACTTACGCGCCGGACGGGAATGGGGAAAATCAGGCGAGCGCCTGTCGGAATATCGCCGCCGATTCGACGTCGATCGATTGAAACGGCGAATGCCATTTCGGCAACATCGGGACAAGCCGCCGCCCCAAAACACATCGCCGGCCCGAATCCGTATCGAATCCGGGCCGGCGAATGTCATTTGCCGCGGGTTGGGCAACGCGGCGTTGCGCCGCCGCGTTGCCACGCGTCATGCCGACGTTTCCCGCACCTTCACCTCGGCTACGCGCGCACCGTCCGAATCGTCGTCGTCGCGCGGCGCGTCGAGCTGCCCTTCCCACTTCGCGACCACGGCCGCCGCGATCGAGTTGCCGACGGCGTTGGTGGCCGAACGCCCCATGTCGAGGAACATGTCGACGCCCATGATCAGCAGCAAACCGGCTTCGGGCATGTTGAACTGGTTGAGCGTCGCCGCGATCACGACCAGCGACGCGCGCGGCACGCCCGCCATCCCCTTCGACGTCACCATCAGCATCAGCAACATCGTGATCTGCGTGCCGAGCGGCAGATGGATGCCGTACACCTGCGCGATGAACAGCACCGCGAACGTGCAGTACATCATCGAGCCGTCGAGGTTGAACGAATAGCCGATCGGCAGCACGAAGCTCGAGATCTTGCGGTTCACGCCGAAGCGGTCGAGCGCGTCCAGCAGCTTCGGATACGCGGCCTCGGAGCTGGCCGTCGCGAACGACAGCAGAAACGGCTCGCGAATCAGCCGGATCAGCGTGAACGCGCGCTTGCCGAGGAACGTCACGCCGGCCAGCGTCAGCACGGCCCACAGCAGCGCGAGCGCCAGGTAGAAGCTGGCCATGAACTTCGCGAACGTGAGCAGGATGCCGAGCCCTTCGGTCGTGATCGTCGACGCGAGCGCCGCGAACACCGCGACCGGCGCGAACCACATCACCGCCCCCGTCACCTTCAGCATCACCTGCGCGAGATCCTCGATCACCCCGGTCAGGCGCTTGCCTGCGTCGCCGAGCGCGGACAGCGCGGTGCCGAAGAAGATCGAGAACACGACGATCTGCAGGATTTCGTTGTTCGCCATCGCCTCGGCGATCGACTTCGGCACCAGGTGCACCACGAAATCCTTCAGCGTGAACGCGCCCGTCTTCAGGTTGAGCGCCGCATCGGACGGCGGCAGCGGCAGGCTCAGGTGGCTGCCCGGCTGCAGGAGCGTTGCGGTCAGCAGGCCGAGCAGCAGCGACGTGAACGACGCGATGAAGAACCAGCCGAACGCCTTGACGCCCACGCGGCCCACCGCGCTGCCGTCGCCCATCTGCGCGATGCCGACGGTCAGCGTCGCGAACACCAGCGGCGCGATGATCATCTTGATCAGGCGCAGGAACACATCGGACAGCAACGACACGTACCCGGCGACCTCCTTCGCCATCTTCGGGTCGGGAAACGCGCTATGGCAGGCGTAACCCACGGCGATGCCAAGAATCATCGCGACAACGATGTACCTGGTAATGTTGTGCTTCTTTTTCATTAGTGATCCAAATTACAAAGCGTATGTTGCTAACGGCTGGCCCATCATTCGCGTCCGGCTGCGAATCGAAACCTGTGTCTCCAAGCGGGCGACCCTGTCCGCTTCGGGCGGTCGCCCGGGCGGACAAGGGGGGGCATTCTAACGCAAACGGCGAGCCGGCTTTCAAATCTGAAAGCGCCGCGGGTTGATTTGCGTCCTGATGTCGTCGGGAAAGGGCAGGTGTCGCGGTCCGGCTCGCTTCCGGCACGGCCGGATGCCGGGGAATTTCAGCGGATCGGATAGCGCGCGGCTTGCCGGAAGGCCGCGGCGAACGTGTCGACGTGATGCGCGCCGGTGGCGTCGGGCGTCAGGCAACCAGCACGTAGGTGCGGAAGAAATCGCCGAGCGCGGCGGCCGTCTGTTTCATGTCGACGGACGTGCCGAGGCTGCGGTCGAGCCACAGGCCGTTGAACAGCGCGAAGACGATGTTTGTCGCACCGGCAGGATCCAGCGATGGCCGGACCCAGCCTTCGGCCTGGCCGCGCGCCAGCAGCGCCGCAAGATCCGCGCGCATCTTCCGGTCGAGCCCGACGATATCGGGGCGGCGTTCGGCATCGCGCGCCAGTTCGAGCCAGCTGTCGACACCGAGGCCGTCATCGCCTTGCGCCATCATCCCGGCCAGCTCGTCGGCCGTGATGCCGGCCAGCCCAAGCAGGCCGTCCCTGCTGAGGATGCGGTTGAAGTCCTGCGTATAACGCTCGACCTCGACCGCGATGATCGCGTCGATCATCTCGCGCTTGTCGGCGAAATACCGGAACACCGCGCCCGCGCTCATGTCGGCCGCCGCACAGATATCTTCCGTGCGCGCGCCGTGGAACCCCTTGGCCTTGAAGACCCGGGCGGCCGCGGTCAGGATCTGCTCGCGGCGCTGCTGATGAAGGTTTTCGTTCCGTGTACGCGCCATGCTTCCCGAAATAACCGGACTAAATCGTCGCATTATAGGGAAGGCATCGACCCGAATCAAATCCGGCGCCATCGTTGCAATCGAAATCGCGATCGCGGGAGATCGTCACGAACCGGGCGACACGATCCAGCGATCACGACAGATTCTCACAAAGATGCGCAGACCTCGACACTACGACACGTAAACGATCTGTAATATTTGGAAATGATTCGCATTGGCGCCGTACGCCGACGTCGATGCGCAATCCCGGGCCGGAAACGCGGCACCGCGTTCGCGCCATGGCTTCCATCAGGTCGAGTCCGGCAGTTCATTAGCATTCCTCTGAAATGACGGATCGATAAAAAAGCGGCATCGTGATGAACATTCTGTACACCAACTTCCACGGCGATTACGGCGGCGGCCAGGACACCTACGTCCGCGATCTCGCCGTCGCGATGAGCCGCCATCACCGCGTGACCGTGGCGTCGCCGGAAGGCAGCCGCCTGTCGCGACTGTTGAAGGACAGTCCCGACGTGGCGATCTTCGACATGGAGTTCAAGCCGCGCTGGAACCGGCTGTGCCGGGAGATTCTCCGGCTGCGCCGGCGGATCGCCGCCGAGCGCTTCGACGTGATCCATGTGAACGGGGCCGCCGATCACAGGCAGGTGATGCTGGCGCTGCTCGGCTGCCGGTATCGGCCCGCGATCGTGCTGACCAAGCACAACACCTATCGCGCCGACAGCCTCGGCAACGTGCTGCGTGCGCGGCTGGCCACCGACCACACGATCGCGGTCAGCGACTACGTCGCCAGCATGCTCGCGCTGCGCTCGCCGTACGGCAACGTCACGGTGGTCAAGCACGGCGTGCGCCGGCCGGCCGCCGAACGACTGGCCGGCGACGAGATCCGCCGCCGCAAGATCGCACTGTTCGGCGCGTCCGGCGCGGAGGCGATCGTGCTCGGCAGCAGCGCCGGCACCACGCCCGAAAAAGGCTGGATGGACCTGATCGCGGCGCTGGGCCGCCTGCCGGAAGCCGAGCGCGAGCGGTTTCGCGTGCTGCTGATCGGCGCGGAGCCGTCCGGCGAGCAGCGCGAACAGCTCGCGCGGCACGGCATGGCGTCGCGCACCGCGTTCACCGGACGGCTCGACGACGTGTGGGCGCCGTTCTCGATCATCGACGTATCGTTCGTGCTGTCGTACCACGAGAGCCTGTCGTATGCGTGCCGCGAAGCGATGTCGCTCGGCTGCCCGGCGATCGTGACGCGCGTGGGCGGGCTGCCCGAGAACGTCGAGCCGGGCGTGGACGGCTGGGTCGTCCCGCCGCGCGAGCCCGCGGCGATCCAAGCGATCCTGCGCGCGATCGTGCAGGAACCCGGCTGCGTCCGCGCGATGGGGCGCAGCGCGCGGCTGAAAGGCAAGCGCGAATTTTCGTTCGACGCGTTCGTCGACGCGACCTTGTCCGTCTATCAGAAGTCGATTCGACACAACCCGTACCGCTGGGTGACTTCCTTGAGATCCACGAAATGGCATTGAATATCTGGAAGAAGTACTGGGACCTGCGCACGCAGGAATGTCCGTGTGACGTGCACTTCGTCGAATGGCTGGAATCCGTGCACCTCAAGGGCATCCGCATCTATCACTTCGGCACCGGCGGCCACCACCATGTCGGCATCGAATGCGCGCGGCCGCACCTGAACAACACCGTCTTCGGCGTGACGGCATCGCCGAAGGAATACAAGTCGTACGTCGATCTCGTCACGCGGCAGCCCGAGGTGAGCAAGACCTACCTCGCGTATTTCGGCGACATCTATACGAGCCATTCGCGCCTGCTGCCGACGTTCGACGTCGTCACGCTGTTCCATCTGTGCGAATTCCGCGACGAAGCGAACAGCCGCTACGGCGCGAAGACCGACGAAGAGGTGCTCGACCTGTTCGCGCGCCATACCGCGCCCAACGGCCATCTGTTGTTCTACACGGGATCGTCGGCGTATCGAAAGGCTGAACCGATCATCGCGCGGTGGGCCGCCAATGCCGATTTCGTCGAGGTCGGCGACTTCAAGACCCTGCGGATTTTCCGCAAGGCCGCGTAATCCCGCTTTCCTGCGACCCGCCGATGCTTGCGCGCACCCCACGCTATCCGATCCTGATGTATCACCAGATCCGCCTGCTGCCGCCGCCGACCGACCGGCTGCGCAGCCTGAGCGTCGCGCCCGACGCGTTCCGCCGCCAGATGACGCTGTTCCGGCAGCTCGGCTACCGCGGCCTGAGCGTGCGCGAACTGCAGCCGTACCTGCGCGGGGAGCGGCAGGGCAAGGTCTTCGGTATTTCGTTCGACGACGGCTTTCTCAACGTGCTGACGCATGCGATGCCCGTGCTGGATGCGCTCGGATTCACCGCGACCTGCTACTTCGTCGCCGGCCGGTTCGGCGGCGCGAACGACTGGGACGCGGGCGCGCCGACCAAGCGCTCACCGTTGATGACCTGCGAGGACATGCTCGCGTGGCGCGATCACGGCCATGAAATCGGCTCGCATACGCTCGATCACGTCGCGCTGTCATATGTGCCGGCGCCTGTTTCGGACTTTCAGCTTACCGAATCGAAGCGGCAACTCGAAATGCTGAGCGGGCAATGTGTCGAATCGTTCTGCTATCCGTACGGCAATCTCGACGCGCGCGTGCGCGATCAAGTCATCGCTGCCGGTTACGGCAACGCAACGACGACCCGGCGCGGATGCGCCGGCGCGGCCGACGATCCGTTTCTGTTGCCGCGGATTCCGGTCGCGGGCGGAGTCGGGGCTGCGAGGCTGTGGTTCAAGTGCTGGAAGGGGCGGATAGCGGGGCGCCGATAAGTATCCAGGCAGTTCGTCCGGATGAACCGGTACCACGCCGAGCCGATACCCGTCTCCTTCGATGTCACAGTCATCGTCTGCACCTTGTGTAGGCCATATTCATCGTTCTGGTCAGCAATCCTTCATGCTCCGACCGCACTCGAAGCATGTCGCGAGCAAGGGACCAGGAAGCGTCCGCGGTCGGCCCATGCGCCGCCGAATCTCGGCGGCAATCATCACGTCGCACGCAGCGTGGCGACTGCAACGTGCGTGCGCCGTGTCCCGGGCAATGCGATTCAGAAGCGGTATCCGACCGACAGGAACGTCACGATCGGATTGACCCGGAATTTGCTGGTGCTCGTGACCGTGCCGACGGAGGACCGGGTGGTGAGCGTGGCGCGTGTCGATACCCACGAATACGCGACCGACGCGTTGATCGACCAGTGCGAATCGATGTTGTACGTCAGGCCGCCGTTGACGACGGGCGCGAAGGAATGACTGAGCGACACGGATGTCGGTCCCTCGAGCGCGGTCCCGACGGTCGGCGAGAAATAGATCTGGCCGGTGGAAACGGGATTGCTGAGCTTGATGTTGCTGAACCACGTGTAGGTGACGCCGGCGCCCAGATACGGCCTGAACCGTGCATTCGGCTGGCCGAAGTAGTAGTTGAAGATGATCGCCGGACTCCAGGCCCGCGCGGTCCCCAGCTCGCCGAAACCGCTGAGCGTGCCTGCGCCGTTCAAGTGCCAGGTCGGCGGAAAGCCCATGACCGTCGTCGCCGCGATATGGTCGGTCAGGAAGTACGTTGCGGTCAGTCCGAACGTATCGCCGCTTGCGATGTCCCCGCCGCTGCCGGTCATCACTTGCGACTGGCCGAGTGCATTGAGGGTCAGCGGATCCGCCGCCCCCTGCGGGGCAAAGTGGGACCAACCGGCACTGACCACCCACTGACCGGCTGATTGCGCATGCGCGCCAGAAATGGCCGCGACCAATACGACGGCTCCTGCACTGATTCGTTTCATGATTGTCTCCAGATTTTGGTGTTGGTGTTCAAGAATCGTGAAACCTGTCTTCATCGCCGTGCGCCACGCATGACTTGCGGGCTGTTCCCGCGCGTGTGACGCGCGACGCCAAAAACGTCGGGTGCTGCTTCGTCAAGCGAAATTCCCGCTCCATAGATTCGGATTCCGAATCTATTTGCTCAATTCAATGCCGAACGTTCCGGGAATCGACAATCAGTGATGTTCGGGTTCCACGGAAGTCGAAAAGGCGAACGGGAAGCGGCCCATCACCGTATTGGCCTTCGCTGTCTGCGCGTGATCGCTCAGCGCCACATGCAGGGTGAGCCCGCGCGACGGGTCGTCCACCATGCTCACCCGCGCACCCTCGACGCCGGCATCCTTCAGCGCGGAGACCAGCGCGTCGAACGTCTCCCATCGTTTGAGTTCGGGCTTGAAGATCTTGCCGACCGCCGTGAGCGGCATCGTATCGACGATATGGATCCGCTTCGGTATCGCGGCGCGCTCGCCGATCATGCCGCGTATGAACGTGTCGAGCTCCGTCTCGGTTGCCGTTGCGCCGGCTTTCAACTGCACGTACGCGACCGGCAGCTCGCCAGCATGCACGTCGGGACGTCCGATTGCCGCAGCGATCTGCACGGCCGGGTGGCGGTGCAGCGGTTCTTCGATCGTCGCCGGATCGATGTTGTGCCCGCCCCGGATGATGAGCTCCTTGCGGCGGCCCGTGAGCCAGAAGTAGCCCTGGGCATCGCGTCGCGCGAGGTCCCCGGTGTTGAGCCACTGCCGGCCGTCACCGAGATCGAGCCACAGGCTCTTGTTCTGATCTTCCTGAAGATAGCCCGCGAACACGTTCGGCCCGGAAATCGTCAGCACACCGACTTCGTTCTCGACGCAATCGCGCACGTAGCGGCCTGCGTCGTCGAGTATCACCGCCTTCATCATCTGGCCGGGGATGCGCAAGCCGATCGAACCGAGACGCCGTTCGCCGCCTGGCGGATTGACGCTGCTGACGCAGGCGCCCTCGGTGAGCCCGTAGCCTTCGAGGATCCGGACCCCGGTGCGATCCTGGAACGTGCGGAATACTTCCACGGGCATCGGCGCGGCACCGCACAGTCCATATTCCAGCGAGTCAATGTTCCGGCCGTCGACGGGCACGTCGAGCAACGCCGAATACAAGGTCGGCACCGCGCTGAAGAAATTGATCCTGTGGTGCTCGACGATTTCCCAGAATCGTTTGACGACGCCGTCGCCGCGATAGCCCTGTGGCGTACCCAGCACCACATGTGCGCCGCGCGAGAACGGCACCAGGCCGGTTGCCAGCACGGCATTGACATGGAACAGCGGCAGTCCGCAGAACACGGTCTTCCCCGGGCCCATCCCGGCGCCGACGACCTGCCCGACGCTCCAGGCATTGGCCACCTCGTTGCCGTGCCGGCGAATCGCGATTTTCGGCAATCCCGTGGTGCCGCCCGTACAGAAGTAGGACGATATGTCGTCGGCTTCGAAACGCCGTGGGATCAGCAGCGAATCGCCGGATTCACGCGACATCGCACTGTCGAAATCGTGGATCGCGACATGGCGCGGAACGGCGCCGCGCACGCCCGCGCGCCCGTGCAACCGTTTGCATTCGCGACGCTGCATCGCGCGTGCGGCAATGCGGCGCCACCCCTGCACGCGCTCGGCCAGATCGATCAGGACGAGGCTTTGCAGCGACGGCACCTCGCTCAGGACGGGCTGGATCTTCGACCAGATATCCGTTCCCGGAAAAGGCGCCAGCGTCACCAGCACCTTTGCGTTTGCGGCCTTGAGCAGCGATGCGATCGCCGGCCCCTCCAGCAACGGATTGATCGCGCACACGATCCCGGCCGCTTCGCCTCCCCAGATGACGAAATGCGTTTCCGGCAAATTCGGCAGCACGGAGGCGACCACCGCGTGGCGATCGATACCGAGGCGCGAAAACATGTTCGCGGCGCGGGTGATACCCCGCAGAAGCGCCGCATAGGTCCAGCGCAATGGCTTGCGATGATCGTCGGCGCGCAGGAAAAACGACAAGGCCGGCGCGCTCGGGTCGATTGCCGCACCACGGCCGATCATCTCGTAAGTGCTGGCCGGGAGGTCGGCGGGCGGCCCCTGGTTTTCGATCCGAAGCACGTCCGCTTCGGTTGCGATGGCGTTCATGCGAGCTCGTCCACGATTCGGTTGCGTTGCACACCGAGGTCGATCGCCCCGTCCCTGCTCCGGATCCGCGACTCGACCAGATCCCCGGCCTTCAGGTACTGCGGGCGCGCGGCCTGAACCTTCGTGAAAATCCGCCACTTCATCTGCTCCGGCAGCAACGCGGCAATTCGTTGCTTCGCCGGCGACGGAATGCTGAGCGCGCACCCGGAAGGCGTGCCGGTTGCAAGCAAGTCACCGGCGTTCAGATCCTGAACACCCGAAAGTTCCGTGAGCGTTTCGGCCGGACCGTACACGAGATTCCCCGTCGAATCGCTCTGCCGCACGTCCCCGTTCACGGTCAGTGTCAGCGTCAGCGCGTGCAGCCGTGCGATATCGCTGGCCTCCAGCAGGCACAGATACGGCCCGACCGGCCCGAACGTCCGATAGCTTTTTCCCTTGTAAAACTGCATTTGGGGAATCTGGATATCGCGTGCGGAATAGTCGTTGACGATCACGAGGCCCGCGACGTACTCGTGCAGGTTCTTGTCCGTGATGGCTTGCCGGGACGTGATATCGCGGCGAAGCACGAGCCCCAGTTCGATCTCGTAGTCCAGAAACCGCACATGTTGCGGCCGGATGACGTCGGAATCGGCGGCGACGATGCAGCTCGTCGCCTTCGTGAAGATCATGTTGAATGACTTCGCATCCGGATTCATGCCGGACTCGATCATGTGCTGGCGATAGTTGGCGCCCTGGCAAACGAACCGTTGATTGCGCGTGACCGGCGACAGCCATTCGACGTCCGATTCGGGAATCGTTTCTCCGTCGAGCGCGGCGAGGTCATCGATCCGATGTGCGCGCACGAATTCGCCGGTCGTCGGGTAGTCGCCCGGTATCGGCGTGATCCGGTGATGCCTCACCACGCCCCATTGGGCGCGCCCCTGATGCCGGTAGTGCAAGACGTGCAATGCCATGAAGATGCCTCGAACAGGTCTGAGTGAAGATGGGGGTCACGCAAACAGCTTCGCGAGCGTGCGCAGCTTCGCGAACGTGACGTCCGGACTGGCCCGGAGGTTTCGGATGAGCGATGCGATGCTGGCGGCGGTGATCTTCGGTTTGGTGAAGCTGCGCGGCATCCGCGGGCCCCACTGCGACATCGCTTCACGGCTGACTTCATGGATGCCCGTCGCCACGTCCGCCGTGAACATGTCCCCATCGCAATAGTGTTCGTGCTTGTCGCCCCAGGGGTCCTGCCAATAGTCGAAGACCTGGCTGCCGAGAATGTGGCGACCCATTCCCCATGCGTGCGTCCATCCTTTTTCGCTCAGCACACGCTGCCCGATCCCCACGGCGTCCGCGTCCACCAGCTCGAATGCCGAGTGGCTGTAAAGCGCTGCGAACCCCTGTGCCAATGCCAGCGTATGGTGATCCGTGGGGGTCGCCCCGCGATCGAGCCGCAAGAACGCGACGGCGGGCGATCCATCCGGCAACACCTGAACGTCGCTCGGGATGAAACCGAAGTGAGACGTGTACCACGCGCAAGTCGCCTGGAAATCGGCGAGTTCGAGCACGACATGACCGAGGCGAATCACTTCCGGCGCCGCCAGCGGCGCACGCTGGGTATCGTTCACGCGAACGACGGAATCGGGCGAGTTGAACGGTAACGCCGACCGGTGCGGCAGGGCGCCGGCCCGCGCTTGTCCCGCGACCGCGTCGACACGAAAACCCGACGGATCGACGAGCGTGACGCGATGGCCGCCACCGGGCCACGGCGACGGCGCCACGTCCGACGCGCCTGGCACGCCGGCGAGCTTTCGCAGTGCGTCGATGCCGTCCACTTCAAGCCCGAAGCCGACGAACCGGTTTTTTTCAGCCCGCCGGACGACGTAGCAGAACGGTGTGGCGGCCGTGCCTCGAAGGAACAAATGTTCGCCGTCACGGGATACCGTCCGCAGGCCGAAGTCGTTGAGAAATCGTTCGGCCCGTTCGAGATCGGGACGCTCGAACATCAGATAGGAAAGCGCCCGAGCCTTCGTCGTCGGCTGGGGACTCCGTGCGGGTTGTGCAGTCGTGAGCTTCATGGGGGCCTCAGGAAATCGGCTGGGCAATGTGATCGGACAGCGACGACAACGCGGTGCGCGCACCAAGCAATTGCAGGGATTCGAGAACCAGACGGGTCGAGTCGGCGACCGGGCCTTCGTGCAGGACCGTTTTGTCCGGCCGAATCACGGCCGCCCAGCCAAACCGCACGACACCCGGCATGAACGTACCGTCCAGGTCCTCCCATCCGTCGTCCTCGATGCGATGAAGGCGCTGCCCGCGGTGCATCACCTGCACCACGACGCCGCCCGCCGCGATCAGCGCGGCTCGCGCGCCGGCGTCGAGCTCGACGCCCGGATCCCGTCCGAATCCGATCAGCGCGAGACCAGTACCGAACACGTCGTCGCTCAGGCGGATCGTCCCATCGTGCCTGCGCAGCCATCCCTGCGGCAGGGCTGCGCCGCGCACGAGCCGCGTGGACGAATGGCCGGGGACGAACAGACCGCTCCGGAACGCATTCTTCGGCTTGATCCCGAGTTCGTCGAAGTGATTCCGTAGCGGCGGAACGAGCCGCGTCAATCGCATCAGACCATGCGTGAACAACGCGATCCCGGCGTTTCGCGGCATCACGAGCTTGCCCATGAATTTCGCGACGCCGATCATCGCCTTGGCGTGCGGTCGGCGTTCCCGATCGTAGGAATCCAGAATTTGCGGGGTTGCGTGGCCTTTGACGACCCACGCCAGTTTCCAGCCGAGATTCGCGGCATCGCGCAGGCCGGCGACGAGCCCCTGGCCGACGAACGGCGGCGTGATATGGGCGGCATCGCCCGCGAGAAAAACGCGCCCTTTGCTGAACGTCGTGACGGTTCGGGCATGAAAACGGTACACGGCCTTGCGTTCGATCACCATGTCCTCGATGCCGCCCCACGGCGCGAGCAGTTCGCGGATGCGTTCGTCGGATTCCATCTCTTCGCGCGTCTCGTCGGGATGGAGCATGAACTCCCAACGCTCGCGCCCCCCGGGTGCGGTCATATGAGGCGTCGGTCGCCGGTGGTCACAGATGAATTCGACGTGGTCGATGGGTCGGCGCACGTTTCGCGCATCGACGATCAACCAGTCCTCCGCGAACGTCTTGCCCTTGAAATCCTGTCCGATCAGCTGGCGCACGATCGAGCTGGCGCCGTCGGCACCGACGACGTAGCGGGCGCGCACGACGTGCCGTGCGCCCGGCCCGCTGTCGAGCGTGGCGGCGACGTGGTCCGCGTGCTCGTCGAGCGAGACGAGCGTCACACCGAGCGCCATTCGGGCCGTGCGGTGCGCGGCCAGTCGGGCACGCAAGCATCGCTCCAGGTCCGGTTGATAGAACGTCACGAGCTTCGGATGGCCGTCGATGCTCCCCAGCGTATTGATGCGCCCGAACTCGCCGAACCAGGGCGAGCGCATCCGGACGTACGGAATCGCCACCGTATCGAGGTCGGCTTCGTTCACCCCGACGTACTGCAGGATGCGAAGCGCGTCGTTGTCGAGCGCGATCGCACGCGGCGCCATGAAGATCTCCGCCGCCCTGTCGACGACGAGCACGCGCACGCCGTCCCGGCCGAGAAGCGCACCGATCGCCGCGCCGACGGGACCGCAGCCCACCACGAGCACGTCTACCTCCGACGGCAAGTCGCGGCCGCCGGCACAGTTCGCGTTGTCGTTGCCTTCATGGACGCCCGGCTCGCACGTCAGTTTTGTCTCCACCACCGTTCCGTCTCCCATTCTCGGGACTGGCCACTGCTGGCCGCCTTGATGACATTAAAGTCATAACTGATAACTTTGTCAATTTTGATGTTCGAACGTATACTCGAACACCGAAACCATGCGCACGCCGATGCCCAACACTTCTTCCCGTCGCACCAGAACACCGTCGCCGGCCGTCTCGAACGGGCAAGCGCCGTCGAGCCCCGAGGTTCGCGAGCCGCGGGGCGCGCGCCGCAAGCGCGAGACGCGCGCGCGCCTGCTGGATGCCGCCTTTGTACTCATGGCGCAAAAGGGGATGGAAGGCGTCGCGATCAATGAAATTACGGAAGCCGCGGACGTGGGTTTCGGGTCGTTCTACAACCACTTCGAATCGAAAGAGGCGATTCATGCCGCGGTGTTGGAAATCGTGTTCGAGGAGTTCGCGGATACCCTGGACCGCATCGCAGGCGGCCTCACCGACCCGGCCGAGATCATTTCCGTGTCGCTGCGCCATACATTGCTGCGAGCCAGAGGCGAGCCGGTCTGGGGACAATTTCTCCTGCGCGAGGGGTTGTCCATGCGAGCGCTCAGCCGCGGCCTCGGACCGCGGTTGTTGAGGGATATTCAGAAAGGCATCCTCGCGGGGAGGTTCTCGGCAAGCGACCCGCTGATGAGCGTGATCACGGTCGGGGGCGCGGTACTGACCGCCATTGCGATCGAGCTCCGATTCGATGCGGACGAGAAGCCGGTTACCGACATGTTGAACATGATCGGGTACAGTCAGAACGGCTTTGCCGAACGGGCAGCTTCATCCCTGTTGCAAACCTTGGGTGTGCCGCGAACTGAAGCGATAGAGATCGCGAATCGCCCGTTGCCGCCCGCCGTGACGCCTGCGCCCAACGAATCGCAAGAACGTTAGCGGTCCATCGTTCGGCTGTGATGGGCAGAACCTTGGCGGGTAACCGACGGCGTACCGATCGACATCCAAGGGCCATCACGTCGTGTTCCGGTGAGTGAACGGCGGGCGTTTCCCCTGTCGCCCTCGTCATCGACCGTGCCCGTCGTTCTCCCTGTATTGCCGCCGAACAGGTCGCTGGTGGCACTCTCGTTAGATGTTCGCCTGTCGAATGGAGTCGAATTTGACCTCGGCGAGGCGATTGTCGACGACTTGCCTTCGGTAATCCAGATGTTCGGGAGGCTGACATGTTTCGGTTCGACGACGGGCTGAAGGCCTACCGTAAGCGGTGCGACAACAACACCACTCAACCGCTTGGGATAGCCCGAACCCACGCCCCATCGGATGGTCTCGCGCCGCTATAATCGTGAGACGATCAGGTTGGGGAAAGCATCGCATGGCCACAAGTTCAAAACGTCAGGCGATCGTCGATACGGCGACACGATTATTTACGCAATACGGCTACCACGCCGTCGGGATCGACAGAATCATCGAAGAAGCAGGAGTGGCGAAGATGACGCTATTCCGATACTTCTCGACCAAGAACGATTTGATCTCCGAGGTTCTGACTCAGCGCGCGCACAGTGCACTGGGGTCGATGGCCAGTGCAGTTGCTACCCGGAACACACCGATTGAACGGTTGAGGGAAGTGTTTTCCTGGCACGATCGCTGGTTCAATGCACGCGACTTTGGGGGCTGCATGTTCACCAGTGCACTCTCGGAGTTTCACGCCGAACCCGGCGAGATTATTCGCATCTCGACCAAACAGAAAGTTCAGCTCCGTCTCTTCATCCAGAACCTGTTGCGTGATCTTGTACCCGCAACGTCGATCGAATCGACGGCTCGCCAAGTCGTCATGTTGCTCGACGGCGCCACACTAGCCGCCGTGATCGGCGACAAAACCAATGCAGCCAACGAAGCATGGCAAGCAACGGAGTGTCTGTTGCACGCAGTCCAAGCCCCCGTCGCCATGCTATGACACGTATCAGGCAGCCATCGAAATCTGCTCACCCGCCTGTTGTTGCCCCATTTCGATCAATCGAGCCAGTAACGCATCGTAATAGTCATTGCAGGTTGCCATTCTCAGCGACGCGCCAACCAGGATGTCCTTTGCCACGGTTGGCGTTTCGTTGACGATTGGAACAATGACGTTCGACAGCCATCCTTCCCCATGAATTACGTCAATCGTCACGTGCTCGTCGTAGTAGTCAAGCTCAGCGTCACGGCCTAACCCGACACGCCGGCACCCGCGCGCCAGCTTTTCGTACTGTGACGGGTCAAGCAATTCGGTCATTGCCATGATGCCCAGCAGCTTGAAGTAATGCTGCCGATTCACGCTCGACAGCATGAACAGGTTGTAACCCGCCAATCCTTGCCACCCAAGTTCGCTGGCATGGTCGTCGGACGCGCTACTCACTCCGACCGTGCTGAGCAAGCTCCGGAATAGAGTCACATGGCTGCGCGCGGCGTCGCCGCGTCCCGATTCGTCCCAGAAATTCTGCGCCAACTCGCGCCGCACGCCTTCACGCGATCCGATCATTGAATACACCAGCAGATCGAAAAAACGAATATTCAACGCGCTGTCACTCTTGAAGAATGCGACGATCTGCTCGAGCGACGCGCTCCTTTCCAGGAAATCGAACAACGGATGCGACGCGACCGGATGTTGCACCCACAAGCGCTTGAGCCTCTGCGTAAGCGCCGAGCCGTCAAGATGCGCGGGGCATTCATCACCGACGCGACGCATTTCATTGTCGAGCCATGCCCGCTCGATACATCGACGCACACGCGTCAGCGACGGATTGAACTGATTGGCGGCACGTGGCGACGCGCCGTCGACGACGTGTAGTTCATACAGCAGGAACAACGTTCGATGAACTGCATTTGCAGCATCCGTGTCGCGCTTGATAAGCGCACGCTCGAGCGCATCGCGCACACGTTGCAGGAATACCTCTTCCCATTCCGGGTGCAATTCCGCTTGTTCCTCGAGCAGCATATTGTCGAGCAATCCCGATACCGCCTGGTCCAGCGGGAGCGACAGTGAGGTCAGCAGAGGTACCGGCACGGCCGCTATGTCAGGGAAAGCATTCCTGATGTATTGCTCTTCGAGCATGTTGCTTCCTTTCTACTTGTGAAAAAGCGCTACGTCACGCGATGTAACGAAAATCAAAGAGACCGACAGGCACGCGCCTGTTAATCAACGGAGAAACAAATACGGGCGCCACAGGCAGGTGCTCGATCGCCTCTTACCGACAACAACCAGACGAAAGCCGGTCAAAACTCCGCCCGGCTTCTGTGCCATACGGGCGCCTCGATGGCAACTAGGCGAACTGAACCTGATTCGAAATAACTACGTCGTGACTGGCAAAGTTCAGAACGATTCGATCGCCTTCCTTGATGCTGAAACCAGCATGAAAGCTGCTCCGATCGGCACCAATGAACACATAATGAATTCGCCCCGGGTGGCTCAGCGCCGAATAGGAAAACAAGTGATCGACCATATCCGCCAAGCGGTAGCCGAGAGCATCCAGTCCCGTCTTGAAATTTCCCTTCCAAGCAACCGCACCGTCGCGCTCGATCGAAACTTCACCCTGTACGCTTTGCGGTGGTGGCGCGATATGGAACCAGCTGGAAACGGCAGCATCACATAGCTTTGCATATGCGAGATGGCCCGGATGCCGTTTGAAGCGGCCGATATCCGTCAGGTCGTTCCCGAATGTGTAACCACAGTATTCCGGCCGCCCATCTGCGTTGCTGCGGTAGACAAGCACGACCTCAGCTTCTTCGCACAGTGCCAGAGCCTGCCTGGGTGCGCGCAGTGGTTGACCGGACAGTTTCACGGATGATCCCAGTCCCTTGACAAACCAATTTGGCAACACAATCTCGCCATGGTCATCGCGCGCGGATTCGATCTTGACGTTGTGGGTCTGCATGAATCCGCTGGCCATTGCGTCCCCGGCCGCATCGGGGAAGAGCGGCGGCAACGGCGAAAAGTCGATCATGTCTTGATCCGAAAATCTCACCGACGACGCGCTTTTCAACAGATATTCCTTCGCAACGACCGCGTCAGTCGTGCCGCCAGTCGCTTCGCACAGTTTTGCCAACGAGATTCGATAGAGCTCGTTCGGCAGTGTCACGCCTGACTCGACAAATCCCACAAAACGCTCTCCGCGGAGTACGCCTTCCATAAACTTGATAGTCATTTCATAGCCTTTTTCTGGACGGTGATTTTTCGATTTCAGCCACGGGGCTTACTTCATCAGGATTTCGACTAGTGCAGGCTTGCGCTGAGTCACAACGTAATGTGCCGCTTCACCGACAATTTGCTCGATTTCGCTTGCTCGATCGATGCGAGGAAACGACTTGATTCCGAACCCTTCGGCAATCTTGACGAAATCGACCGGTGTCTCGAAGAAACTCGTCGCAACGTGTGACAGATCCTCAACGCGATTCCTGGCCTTCGCGATACGTTCAGCATGCTGCGTTGAATTCAAGTACAACCTATTGTTCATAATGATGACCAGCAACGGAACATCGTATGAACTCAATGTCCAGAGTGCGCTGGGTGTATAAAGAAAATCGCCATCCGCCTGCAGGTCGATGCATAGGACATCATCATTACGATGCGCGATTGCCGCCCCGATGGATGCGCCCAGCCCGTACCCCAATCCAGCACCACCGTTTAGCCCGAGATAGGAACCCGGTCGTTCAATATCCCATAGCTTCTTGACCCAGCCATCGATGGTGAGACTACCCGTATTCGTGAGGATCCAGTCTCTGTCTTGCACTACCTGAAATATTTCTCGCACTGCCGTCGCGACATGGATCTCGTTGTCTTCGGCGCGAAGTTGCCGCACGTCGAGGTCCCATTCCCTCCGCACCCGCTCATGATGTACCGTCAATGCGCGAACTCTCTCTTCCCGTTCAGGACGAGCGTGTCTGTCGGCGGCATCAGCTACGGCGCGTTCCAAAGCTTCAACAGTTGTCCGAGTGTCGGCAATCGCACCCAGGTTAACCGGAACAAACTGCTGATAGTCCGCAGCCCATTTACTTGGCAACGTGTCGCTCGTGCTCAACGTAACCACGGTGACATCCTCAATAGCAGGCATACCGTCGGTTACGGGAAGAAACGCCCCCAAAGCACCGGCAAGGTCCTGGACTTCGATCGCCAACACCAGATCGGCCTCCTTGAGCATGTCAGGTGGTGCGTTGGACACATTCAACGGGTGAACATTGGGAAAATTGAATCGATTACCACGATCGATCACCGCCATCCCGACCTGTTCCGCCAACGAGATGAGCGGTGCGACGGTTGCCGGATCTCGCCCACTGAAATCAATGATCAGAACCGGCATGCGCGCCGACAGCAGCCTTTCCGTCAGATTCTCGATGAAGGGTGCATCGGCTGCCGGCAGCCTGCTAGGAGTGGTCGCGGTCGGTGGCAGCAGTTGCGCCGCACTTTCGACTTCTTGTTCCTGAACGTCAAAGTCGATAGCCACGTAGCACGGGGCATGCATCTCGGTGTTCATCAACTTGAAGGCTCGATAAAGCGATTCGACTGTTGCCCTCTGACTGGTTGGTTGATCGCACCATTTGACGAAATCCTTCACGGCGGACTCAATGTTTTGCGACGTATGGATCCAGTCAATCCACGGTCGCCGCTTTGCGGCATCAATCGGCCCGTTACCACCAATCAGCAACAGTGGCACCCGGTCGCACCATGCATTAAAGATCGCCATTGACCCGTGCAAGAGCCCAACATTCGCATGCAGGAACACTGCCATATGTCGATTGCATGCCTTGTAATAGCCGTGCGCCATGGCTACCGCGATCTCCTCATGACATGCCATAAGGATCTCAGGCGAATCCTCTCGATGTACCAACGAGTCGTGGATTCCCCGGAAGGAGGCACCGGGGTTGAAGGCTACGTACTCGATTTCTTGTTGTTTGAGAAAGTCTACGATCAGATCGGAAAAATAGCGTTTCATGTCGAATGTCAAGCCTCGGTATAGTGGGATGTCGCGGTCCATTCATCTGCTGATCGGCTGTAGCCGAAAGCCAGATACTTGGAAATCTCAGTCGAAGTCGATAGTCCCAACCCGAATCCGGCTGGTGGCGGAACCGTGCTTCTTGCCCTGTCAAAACTCAGATCAGGAGAAACGATCATGCTGTCGAAGAAGCGATCGGCTTGCCCTCCCTCCACCGCAATTGCATCTCGGTGCAGGGAAGCAAGCAATCTTCCGGCCTGGATCAGCGGTCCGCATTCGGCGACCTGCACACCGATCTGGAACTGGATACCGAAGCTCTTGGCGAGCTCGATCATTTCGATGGACCGGAGTACCCCCCCCGCATTTCGACACGCGTACATTCACCGCATCACAACTGTCGCTACCTATGGCGCGCCGCAGATCATCTAACGTTGAGACCGACTCATCGAGCATGATCGAGATCCCCGTCTGAACGCGCAGCTCATGCAATTCGGTCCAAGATCTCTTCGAGAACGGCTCTTCAACCATCGTCAATCCGGCTTCACGAAGCTTTCTCACGTGCTCGACAGCCTCGATAAGACTCCAGCTCATATTGGCGTCGATGACGATCGGTGTGTCGTCCCCGATGGCCCTTCTGATCTCTGTCACGGTCTCGAGATCTTTCGCTCTGTCACGATGAGCTTTGATCTTGACGAAATGAAACGGACCTCGCTCCCGCAAGAAATCATCGACTGTCAGATTCTGGTCAAGGACCTGCGATATCTTGATTGGCGCGCTGCTCTCGGCCAAAGAAGCACCATTACGCAACATCGCATCCAATGAAACCCGGGTCCGCTTGCCGATCCAGTCAAGAATCGCAAGCTCCACGATGCATACAACGTTGTTGGCTGCCGTGAAATCGAAGGCGGCCTCAATACCCAGCCGCTTGATGCGATAGAGAACGTCATTCGGCGACTCGCTCAGCAGTTCGTCGATGATGCGCGCCAGCGGAAGGCTCCTCAACGCATCACAAACAGTCACGCACGTCTCGCCCGTGACGTAACTTCGCGGCGCGCATTCGCCAAGACCCACGCAACCCGAGATATCCAGTTCGAGCACCACGCTTTCGGACGTCGTACGTGTGGCTGCAGGGTGGCCGAACCCAACCCGCATGGGCTGCTGCACGTGATAGACGCGGACATCATGCATAGACTTCTCGAGCCTGAAGTAAAACGAACGCTGACGCCCAGTCAATCAGCTCACGCCTGACCTCGGTGTAGAAAAGGTAGTGCTTGTGGGTCGGCAACTTCAGAACCGACCCGCGAGATTGCGTCATCCTGAGGAAGGCGTTGTGGGCGCTCTCGAGGTCGATAATCGGATCAGATGTTCCAGACACGTACGCCATCGGAACCGAAGGCAAATCCCCTTGAGCGTCAACGTACAGTCGCTCGATCTCAATCAGCGATCGCCTCGATCTCTTGGTGATCTCCCTGATCGCGAGATCATCCTCGTCGATGAATGCTTGATATTGTCTGGAGTCGGTGAAATCCGAAGAACGCAACCCTGCATCCCACATTTCATCGCTGCTTTCTGCCGCAATCTTCTCCAGCTCGCTTTCGGGCAAGCTCGCATGCAACTTCCCAAGCCAAGTGGAACAAAATATCGCTGCATCGTACGGGACGTCGAATGACGGGTGATGCATCACGGCCGCCATGAAGGACCCGCCGAGACAGTGGCCAAACAAGCAAAGAGGCGTGTCGTCGCCGATGAATTCGCGGACCCATTTCAGGGCAGCAACATAGTCGGCTACGACCACTTCCGCCGGCGGAATGTCGCCTCGATCTCCGTCGCTTATCCCGCTCCCGCGCCTGTCCAGAACGAATACTGATACGTCGTTGTTTGCAAATTGGCGCCCGGCCTCCCACAGCCAGCCGGCGTGGCTCTGCAACCCATGAAAGTAGAACACTGCTGCCTTGGGGTTTTCAGGCAGCCACGCGTGCATGGCGAGCTCCGTCGGGCCACGACGAATCTTCCTGATTTCCCTGCGCAGATTGGAGGGATGTGTCTTCAATTCGAGCATGATTTGATGTTCCGGTAGTCGTTACTGGCCTGACAGTTCGCCAAGAAATTCCGTATCTTTCTGGAACGGTTTGTACTTGTATTGGTTCGCGTTTCCTTTCTGGCGCTTTCTCTCGACAAACGCCTGAATGCTGTTCTCCGGAACCACATGAACCTCGATCGGCCCTAAGCGGTTCGACACGCGCTTGGATTCGTATTCGATGCTGATGTCTTGTAACGCACTTTCGACATGGCGCGAGAGGGTTGCACCAAGTGTGACGTCGGCGCCGCGGGCCTCGGCCACGACGACATAGCTCGGCGGCTGCCCCCAACGTGGGCCGCACAGATAAAGACCAATCTGCCGGTCCGCTGCTGCAAAGCCCCGTCTCAACGCGGCCGTGACTTGGTGTTCGGTCAGCTTTTCACCAGTGAACGAATGAAATACTCCGTCGCGATGCAGGAAATGGATCCACGGCGTGCCATCCACGACGCGATCTACGTGGTAGATATCTCCGGTCCAAAGACGATATAGCCCGTTGGCCTGAGACATGATCACGTGATAGTTCTTCCCTGCCGTCAGTTGGTGTGCCAGTAGTGTCTGCGGTTTCTCCCCACGCTCTACGAGTTCTCCCAAGGGCACGTCGTCTTCCACAAACTCAAAGAACGCCTGGTTGATCGCGAGCGGCTGGCTATATGCGTCTTCGCTGACCGGAATCGTAACCACCCCTTCCGTTCCGCAGCTCATGAACGGCAGCCGCGCGACGCCGGGAAAGATTTCTTCCAGTGCTTGTTGATACAAGCCAGCGGATGCCGACAGCCAGCATGCATACAAACCCAAGGTCGGCCAAATATCCTTCAACGTGAAGCCTGGGTTCGCAAGAACCTTCTCCAGCCGATCGGCCTCGTGCGGATCCGCGTTGCACAATGGCTGTCCATCGATCGTCCCATTTCTGACATCGGCAACCAGCTTCTCCTTACTGGTGCCGATGTGGTCTCGAAGCGAAAGCAACGTGCTCGGATTAATGGCGTTGATGAAATACAGGTCCTTTCCCACGAGGTGCCGAACCCTGCAATACATCTTGTCTTCGAAGGAAACCGGCGCGTTCTCGCAAAACCAAGGCGCCTCGTACCACGGCGGATTCCAATCCATGCTGTTCATCCGTGGATGACGATTGCTGACCGCCTGGAATGGAACACCATGGATGTAGTCCTGTGCATTCTCGCGAACGGTCTGCGTATCGAGCGTCGCATAGGGATTCGACAAAAGCTCCGGGTGGAGCCGACTGTAGGTTCCCCACATCGCTTTCATTGCCGGGATCCGGTAGTTCAGTACCCAATGCAGCGTATAGGGCACACGCTTCGGCGTACCAGTCGTCCCGCTTGTTTTGAGCCATCGCATCACCGGGCTGCAGGTCAGCACTCCACCTTTTGTACGAATCTCGCGATCGATAAGGGGGACGAAATCATCGTAGCGCATGATCGGCAACGTGCTGCGATAGTCATCGACTCCCGACACGCTTGAGTATCCGCACTCTTGCCAATGCAGAGAGCCCTTACTGACGGATATCACGTCTCGAAGCACGTCTTGTTGGGTGCCTTGAGGGTCGCGGGTGGCCGTCTCGAATCGCTGCAACTCTGCGAGACATTCTGAAGAAAATGCGTCCTTCCGACTCTCCCAGTACTTCATCCACTCGTTAGGAATGCTATTCATATCAATCAACCTCATCCAAAAAAATGGACAATTAGTTAAATTTACTTACGAATTCTCAAAGCGGTAACCAACAATGCGCCAGCAAACAGAACAGATGCAACCCAGAACGCCAGATGCATGCCATATTCGAAATTCGAGCTCAATCCAATCAGGCCACCAAGGACAGCGATTCCCATCACACTACCGCTCTGACGGGCTGCGTTGATCACGCCAGATACGATACCGGCCTGTCCGGCCGGAGCCGCCGACATGCCCGCAGCAACAGTCGCCGGCGCAGTAAACGACATGCCGAAACCAACCGCGAGCATCGGTATCAGAACGGAAACGTATGAGCTATTTCCGTTTGCGAAGGTCAATCCGAAGAGGCCGAGCGCACCGGCAAGCAGGCCGACTTTCATCGGGAAACCTGGCCCGGTTCGAGCCGTGACTCGTCCGCAATAAAAGGCGGTAAGTGAGCAAACAATCGCCTGAGGCAGAAGGGCCAAGCCTGTTTCCATCGTCGAATATTTGCAGATCTGTTGAAAATACAGGCTCAGTACAAACAGCTGTCCGTAGAACCCGAAATTGATGATCATCCCCACAGTCGTCGCCGCCGAAAAGATTCGCGACCGGAAAATCCCGCGCGGCAACATCGGATTGGCAGAGAATCGCTCAATCCCAAGGAACAGGCATGTCGCGATTGCGAACGCGGCTGCCGCGATCTGCACATCGCGGCTCGACCATCCGTGTGCGCCGGCGGAAATGAACAGAAACGCGAGTGCACCCAGTGCGACGGCGGAAAGCACCTGTGCCCCAAAGTTGATCCGGCGAGCCTCCCCCGGCATCTTCGGCAAATAGCGCGCCGAGAGGATTACGCCCAGGATGCCGAAAGGCACGTTGACCAGAAATACGGAGGGCCATCCGAACATCGAGATGAGGAAACCACCGAGCACCGGACCGGCGGCCACTGCCACGCCACCGACCCCACCCCAAACTCCGAACGCACGCGCGCGGTCAGCCGGTTCAACAAATATTTTCTGAAGAAGCGACAGCGACGTCGCGACAAGCAGCGCGGCCCCAACGCCTTGGAGAACGCGTGACGCAAGCAGTGCACCCAGACTTGTCGACAGCCCGCACAAGGCAGATGCCAACGAGAAAACAATCAGACCGACATTGAATACCTTCTTCGGCCCGAAGATATCGCCAAGCGCTCCAGCGCTTAGCAACAGAGCTGCAAACGCCAGCGTGTAAGAGTCCACCGTCCACTGCAATCCGCTCAAACCAACGTGCAGGCTGAGGCGCAGGCTGTTCAATGCAACATTGACGACAGTGGCGTCCAAGCTGACCATAAAGAAGCCAATGCAAACCGTGATCAGGGCACGCGACTTGACGATTTCTCGCGATTGCGCATCGGCTTCTTCGATCACGGACGTAAAGAGACTATTGTCAGACAAGGGAACCTCCTCCATCGACGACCAATGTCGTACCCGTGATGTGCTTGTGATTCGCCAGGAACACAATTGCATCCGCTACAAGCTCTGGAGTGCCGATTTTCTCGACGGGGAGACGCGCACCAATACTTTTTCGTTCTTCCTCGTTCAGATGTACCAACATCGACGCATTGCCAAGTATTCCAGGCGACACCACATTCACACGAACAGGAGCCCGCTCGAGCGCCAACCCTTTTGCCAGGCTCTCCAATGCCGCGTTGATTGCTCCGATAAGCGCAGTATTCTTCGTAGGCCTCGACGCAAGAATTCCCGACACGAACGTCAACGACCCGCCCTGATTGATTTTTACCTCTCTGGCAATTCGATAAGCACCCCAGAATTTTGAGTTCATCGCACCATACGCTCGGTCGAGAGGAATCGACTTGATACTCCCTGTAGGAAGCGGGGTGGACGCGGTAGTAACTACTACATGATCGAACGCATCCAACGACGCGATCGCATCTGCAACACTTTCATCATCGCAAACATCCACCACGGCGCCTGACGCACTGGCACCGATGATCGAAAGCGAACGATCAATACTCGCAGCCGATCTCGACATGACAGTAACGTCGGCACCACTCGTGGCGAATGCCCGTGCAGCGGCCAAGCCGATTCCCGACGTTCCACCGACAACCAGAATTTTCTGCTTCTCGGCCCTGCTTTTCATCTCAGACATCGACATGCTCCTTTTCATTATCGGCAACGACCGGAGTATTTGTGGCGGCCAATGCGCCCAGAAACGCAGCAATGACACTTTCGGCTACCGCGTCAGCATCCTTCGTAAACTGACCCCAAGGACCAGGTCGCCCAGACCCAAACTGCATGAGCCAACGTGTGTGCTCGACTGGAATCCCGATCACATGGATCGCGCTGTCCGGTCCTTCTCTCGACATTGCATTGAACGGTGCGCGCGTCACGGCCACACCGCCTGTATCGAATGTGTCTTGACCAAGCGAATTCGTAAAACTTGTCACGGTTCCAGACGCAAGCAAATTCCGAAATAGAGGTGAACTATCGGCGTGTACGTTCTGAGGAGGGATCCGTGCGTCGACTAACGTGCTCGCCCTAAACACATCACCTGATACCTGAGGCGACGACACGACGAACGCTTTCTCTGCGACGGACACGGAAAATTCTGCCTTCGGCCCTGCAAAAGTCAGGATATTCGCGTGGATGAGTGCGAGGACTTGCTTCAATCGCACCGCCGGCGGTCCCGCCGACAGCATCGAATAGATCCCGACAAACGAACCGAGAAAATCGTGTTGGTGGGAAGCAGGGGTCAGCCCGGCATAGTCGACTGCATACTTTAGGATCGGACGGATGTCCCTCAATACGTCAGTGGCTGCCTTGACGGCCCCCCCCCTGACATTGCCTTTCCCCGCATTCTCGATATCGTTTCGAATCCACTTCTCCAGTTCGCCCGAATACTCTTTCGCATTACGAAATAATTTACCAGCAAAAGGCCGTGACCATTTTTCCAGGTCTACTCCTTCGATTCCGTGAGCACCGAACGATTCGGCTGTCTTTCTGATGATGTCCTTCGGTAGGAGTGCATCGATATCCTCGCCGACGTTGTTCACGGCCGCATCGACAAATCCACTCGCATACACTCGACCTCGGGTCTCCCTGAGAATGCATGCGAAATAGACCAGTTGCATCTCGCCCTCGAGCCACGGAAGGACGTCCCGACGGAAATCCAGTTTGGTTGCCACTCGAGCCAATCGAATCTGCTGCATTCTCGACTCGGTGAGCAACCGTGGCGTGTATTGATAGTCAGCGGCTTTTTCATTCGTGGCGCGAGCCGGAAACGGAACTCCGCTACGCGATCCGGCATGAATTCTCGGCTCCTTGCCGCTCGGAATGTAGACCAGATCGCCATCAGCTGCAGTTTCGTACCGACCGCCACGCCCCTCGGTGAGGCTGGCCATAACGTCGTAGAACGCGAGGCCACAGCCAATGACGCCGACTCTCTCTCCCGGCTGAATCGCAGAAAGTTGCATATCCGCGGCCGAATTTCCTTCGATGTACCTCAACCCGGGATGCTGCCTTGCAAAGAGAGAAAACTCCAGCTGTGAGGCACTCAATTCCGGAACAGGATGACCAGTAGCGAGTACAACTTTGTCTGCATCAAATGTAGAACGATCGGAAAGCATGACAGTTCGCCTTCTATCGCTTTTTTGTACATCGATAACAGCACCTCTAATCACACGGACATCCGCATGACGTGACAGGTCATTTATTATTCGATCAAAAGCAAATTTAAGATATTTACCATATACGTATCGTGGTGCCAGGCCATTTGGCTCGGCATTACCAGAATCGACCTCAGCCCACCATTCAGCCAGTGACGGCCCCGCCATCGGGCGAACGTCGCCGCCGTCCGGTGGACCGGAAAATATTGTCGTTTCCTTTGCTGGGGTGTTCATGAGTAACCAGCTGGGCTGGTCCGGACGCCAAATGCGACCGCCACCGATTTCATGCGCGTCAACCACGTATATGCAAATATCGCCGATAACCGGTGAAGCGTTGCGTTCATTCGCCAATCTCGCCGCAATCCGCTCCAAAACGGATATGCCACGAGGACCGCAGCCGATCACTGCAATTGTGAAAGGCACAGCTTTGCGCGTGGATGGTGCACGACCCGTACTCATCACGTTTCTCTCAGAGGATTATGAATGATTTTGCTGATACTGAACTGCCTGGCGAGCGATTTACGCATTCCCGATTTCGCATCGCAATATACAGATCTGTCTACCTGCGCAATCTACAGGAGTTTTTGCGGCTCCGCAACAATGTGAATAAATAATGTTTTAGTAATAATTGTTTAGAAAACGTAATGACTAGCTGTTAAAAATAACAGGGAAAGTCAGCATGATCAGTGTCCCGGCTAATCAGAAGCGACTGGCATTTCTCCGCAGTATGACCGGTCGCGATTGCTTGAGCGCATGGATCGAGACAAGGCGAGAAGCGGTTTTAGAGGGGGTATATAGGGTTGCTAAGTTTCGCCGCGAGTTGTTAGCAGGCATCGGAACAAGCGGGGCGGGGGAGATGGGCACGTCGTTCATCAAGGGGCAATTGTGGGCAGCGATCGATCCGCTGCTGACGCCGGCCACGTTGCGCCGTGAGAAAAGCCCAGGGCGCCAGCTTGTTTCGAATCGCCTCGTGCCGACTAGCGTCGTGTTCACATTCGAGACCCTACTGTGCTGGCTCGACTCGCCCTCCAAAGTTGGATGCCCATGCGTGAAATGTTCGCTAGGGCTAAACAAATGGCAGGCCCTTTTTGTCGATCGCGAGAGGATAGCGTTCTAGACGCAGAAAATTGTCGACACTCCCATCACGGTGTCCGGAACCTCAATGATTCAGCGGTTCGGGGCAATTACCTCCTCGAATAGCGAAACACTGCGCGAAGCAGTCAAAACGTAATTGCATGCTGCTCGGGATTCCGTGTGCCGACGAAACATCAGCTCCGCCGCAAGTTAACGCAGACGGACCTCAGGAGCGAATCGGTTGAGTGCCGACCAAGGCGGCCGACCGCGACCGGCATCTCTGGTCGAATATTGCTCATAACAGACCAATGACAGCATTTATACCGAATATTTATAAAATTCAAGAATATAACATGTAAGTTTATCGATAATCGTTTCTTTTATTCAAAGACAACTTATTGAGACTACGGACATCTTTTCTGAGAGCCAACACGTAGCGCTGACGACCGCGGTCACGCACTCCCACGCCCCGTACCGGCAATCGTCAATTTAACTGTACCGGTACTGTACAGAAAACCGTCGCTACACTGACTCCATCCCAGCCTCGAACCGAATGGAGAATCCGCGATGGAATTCCTCACCCTCAGCGCGCTGCCCGCCGGCATGCTGTTCGCGCTCGTCACGACGATCACGCCCGGCCCGAACAACACGATGCTGCTCGCGTCCGGCGTCAACTTCGGTTTTCGCCGTACGATGCCGCACCTGTTCGGCATCAGCATCGGCGTCGCGATCCTGATGCTCTGCGTCGGCTTCGGCCTCGGCGAAGCGTTCAAGCGCCTGCCGCTGCTGTACACGCTCCTCGAAGTGGCGAGCGTCGCCTATCTGCTGTACCTCGCGTGGCGCATCGGCACGTCGGGCGAAGTGAAGGCGCACGGAGCCAAATCGCGGCCGATGACGTTCATCGAAGCCGCCGCATTCCAGTGGGTCAACCCGAAGGCGTGGATGATGGTGCTGACCGCCGCGACGACGATCCGCCTGTCCGCCGACTATGGAATGAATGCCGCATGGATGGCCATCCTGTTCATCCTGATCGGCTTCCCGTGCATCAGCCTGTGGGCCGCGTTCGGCCTCGGCCTGCGCCGCTTCCTGTCGAATCCCCGCGCGCTGCGCATCTTCAACGTGACGATGGCCGTGCTGCTGATCCTGTCGCTGTACCCGCTCGTCGCCCATCTGCTGCCGCAGTAAGCGCTCACGAGCGCCCGTTGAGCTTCAGGTGATGCAGGCGTACCCTTTCGGTACGGGCGCGTGCAACCGCTTCGGCGGTTGCACCGCTGCTCTGCATGGAGATTGCCGATGAAGCCAATGCTCAGAGCGGGCGAGCACATCGAGGGTATGCACTGGATCGCCGAGTATCACCCGCTCACGCACGATATCCGCGTGCTGCGCGAGAACATCGAAGTCGGCACCTACTGCGCGCCGCCGACGCTGTTCGGCGACGAGGCGGGAATGGGCGCCGCGAACCATGACGATCATCGCGGCCGGGAAGCCGCGCTGCGCGCGTATCTGCGCAACTTCGTCAAGGAGCACGACGCGGAGGAGTAACGGTGCGACGGCCGCAATGTCGACGGGCCGCGAAGGCGGCCCGGTCTGTCGTCGTGCGCCGGTCGATCTGCTCTCGACCGGCCCGAATCCATCACGCGCCGGGCCGATGCAACGCACCGGCCCGCGCGCCGCTCAATGTCCGAGCGACTCGATCTTGCCCGCCGGCTGCGCCACGCCATGCGGGCGCGCCATCTGCTTGATCAGCAGCGCGACACACGCGAGCACGCCCGCGACGGCGATCGTCGCGAACACCCCCGCGAACGAGAAGTGCCGGCGCGTCAGCTCGGCGACGAGGAACGACCCCGCGATCCCGCCGAAACGGCCGACGCCGAGCATCCACGCGACACCCGTGCCGCGCCCTTCGGTCGGATAGAACGCGGCGGCCAGCGCCGGCATCGACGACTGCGCAGTGTTCATCAGCACGCCGGCCACGAACACGACCAGCACCAGCAGCCCGACGTTGCCGGCCGCCTGCCCGATCGCATACACGCTCACCGCCGTCAGCGCGTAGCACACGGCGATCACGCGGTTCGCGTTGAAGCGGTCCATCAGCACGCCGCACAGCACGGCGCCCACGCCGCCGAGCGGGAACAGCGCCGAGATCAGCGTCGCGCTCTTCGGCGTCAGGCCCGCATCCTTCAGCAGGATCGGCATCCAGTTGATCGACGCGTAGAAGATCACGAGGCCCATGAAGTACGCGAGCCACAGCATCACCGAGCCGACGATGTACGAGCGCGACAGCACGACGCCGAGGCCCTTGCCGCCCGTCTGCGGTGCGGCTTCGGTCAATGCGAACGAGCCGGCGTTCAACGCGTCGCGCGAGATGCGTGCGAGCGTGGCGCGGATCTTGTCGACGGACTGACCGGTCGCGACCATGAAACGCACCGATTCCGGCATCTTCAGCAGCAACAGCACGCCGAGCAGCAGCGGCGTCACGCCGCCGAGCACCAGCACGCTGCGCCAGCCGAAATGTGGAATCATCCACGCGGCCAGGAAGCCGCCGAACGCGGCGCCGAGCGGAAAGCCGCAGAACATCAGGTTGATCACGGTCGCGCGGCGCTTATCCGGGCAGAATTCGCCCATCATCGTGACCGCGTTCGGCATCGCGGCGCCGAGCCCGACGCCGGTGATGAAGCGCAGGATGGTCAGGTGTCCGATCGTGTTCGAGAACGCGGACATCAGGCACGCGACGCCGAACAGGAACACCGAGCCGAGCAGCAGCGAGCGGCGGCCGAGCCGGTCGGACAGCGGGCCCGACACGAGCGCGCCGCACGCGAGGCCGAACAGCGCGGCGCTCAACACGGGCGCGAGATCGGGCTTGGTGAGGTTCCATTCGCCGAGCAGCGACGGCGCGATGAAGCCGATCGCGGCCGTATCGAAGCCGTCGAGCAGCACGATCACGAAACACATGAGGAACACGAGCCATTGAAAGCCGCCGAACGGCTGCTCGTTGATGAAGGTCTGGACATCGACCACGGGTGCGCGATTCATCGCTAGTCTCCTTGTCGGCCGGCGTGGGCGCGTCTGCGCTTGCGCCGGTCCCATGCAACATTGATATATGCAAGAAGCGCGGCCTCGTGGCCGCGCCTTTCCTTCGTTCACGCACCGATTCGCTGCCGGTGCGCTCTTCATCGACGACTGCCCGCCAGCCTCGGTGGGCCGCCCGATCAGATCATCGCCGGCACTTAACCGGCCGCATCCTGTTCCTTGAAGATCTTGTCCGCGAGATGGAACGCGGAATTCGCGGCCGGCACGCCGCAATAGATCGCGGTCTGCAGCAGCACTTCCTTGATCTCGTCGCGCGTCACGCCGTTGTTGCGCGCGGCGCGCAGGTGCAGCGCCAGTTCCTCGCCGCGATTCAGCGCGACCATCATCGCGATGGTCAGCAGGCTGCGCGTATGGCGCGGCAGCCCGTCGCGGGTCCAGATCTCGCCCCATGCATAGCGCGTGATCAGGTTCTGGAATTCGTCGGTCACCTCGGTGCGGTTCTCGATCGAACGGTCGACGTGCGCGTCGCCGAGCACCGCGCGACGCACCTTCATCCCTGCTTCATAACGTTCCTGGTCATCCATCGCCGGTGCCTCACGCAGTCAGGAAATCGAGCAGCGCGCGGTTGAACCCGCCGGTGCACTCGATGTTCGATATGTGCGCGGCGTCGAATTCGACGTGCAGCGCACCGGGAATCGCGGCGGCCAGCGCGCGGCCCTGGTCGGGCGGCGTCGACATGTCCTTCGCGCCGGTCACGACGAGCACCGGCAACGCGATGCCCTTCACTTCCTCGCGCAGGTCGGCCGCGTTCAGCGCGTCGCAGTTCGCCGCATAGCCGTCCTTGTCGGTATGCACGAAAGTGTCGCGGATCGCATCGAACAGACGCGGCTCGCGTTCGACGAATGCGTCGGTGAACCAGCGCGGCAGCACGGCGTCGGCGAGCGCGGCCATGCCTTCGGCGCGCGCCTTCTGCGCACGCGGCCCCCACACTTCCGGCGAGCCGATCTTCGCGGCGGTATTCGACAGCACCGCGCGCACGATGCGCGACGGGTAGCGCGCGGCGAGCGCGGCGCCCGTCAGCCCGCCCATCGAGATGCCGCAGAAATGCGCGCAGTCGATGCCGACGTGGTCGAGCAGGCCGATCACGTCGCCCGCCAGTTGCTCGATCGTGTACGAACCGGCCGGTGCGTCGGAATGACCGTGGCCGCGCGTGTCGTAGCGCAGGATGTTGAAGTGCTGCGTGAGCGGGCGGATCTGCGGGGCCCACATCTGCAGGTCGGCGCCGAGCGAATTCGAGAAGACGAGCCACGGCGCGTCGTCGCGCGCGGCACGGTCGATCCGGTAATGCAGTTTCACGCCGTTGACAGTGGCGAAAGGCATCTCAAGGTTCTCCTGGTTAGTGCGCGCCCGCATGCAGCGCGAGCACGGCGTCGACATAGGCATGCGCCTCGCCGACGTAATGTGCGGGATCGAGCAGCCGCGCGAGCGCGTCGCGCGACAGGTGGGCCGACACGGTCGCATCGGCGGCGAGCACGTCGAACAGCGTCGCGCCGGTGCGCACGGCTTCCTTCGACGCGTGCTCGACGACGTGATGCGCATCGAGTCGGCCGATGCGGTCGCCGAGCGCGAGCATCACGGCTTCGCCGAGGATCAGCCCGTGCGTGAGCTCGAGGTTCGCGGCGAGGCGCTCGGTGTTGACGTCGAGGCCAGCGACGATCTGCGCGATCTGTGCGAGCGCGCCGCCCGTCAGGCGGGCGAGGTCGGGCAGCGCATCCCATTCGGCCTGCCAGCCGCCGAGGGCGCGCTCGTGCTCCTGCACCATCCCCGCGAACACGGTCGCGACGAGGTTCGGCGCGCGCACGGCAGCCGTCAGCACGGCTGCGCAGCCGACCGGGTTGCGTTTGTGCGGCATCGTCGACGAGCCGCCCTTGCCGGCGGCGGCCGGTTCACCGAGCTCGCCGATTTCGGTCTGCATCTGCAGCGACACGTCGCGCGCGATCTTGCCGAGCGTGCCGGTCAGCATCCCGAAGCACGCCGCCGCTTCCGCGATGCGATCGCGCTGCGTATGCCACGGCACGGCCGGCACCGCGAGCTTGAGATCGGCCGCGAGCGCAGCGCTCACGCCGGCTGCGTGTTCGCGCAGGCTCGCGAGTGTGCCGGCTGCCCCGCCGAACTGCAGCACGAGCGCACGTTCGCGCAACTCGGCGAAACGCGCGCGATGGCGCAGCAGCGCATCGAGCCATTGGGCGAATTTGAGGCCGAGCGTGATCGGCAGCGCCTGCTGCAGCCACGTGCGGCCGATCATCGGCGTCGCGCGATGGGTGCGCGCGAGCGCGGCGAGCGACGCGCAGGCTTCGTCGAGCAGCGGATCGAGCACGTCGAGCGTGTCGCGCAACTGCAGCACGGTCGCGGTATCGATGATGTCCTGGCTCGTCGCGCCCCAGTGCACGAACTTCGCGGCCTCGGGGTCGTCGGCCTTCACTTGCGCGGTGAGCTGCTTGACGAGCGGAATCGCAAGATTGCCGCCGAGCGCCGCACCGTGCGCGAGTGCGTCGGCGTCGAGCCGGCCGGCGTCGCACGCACGTTCGATCGGCGCGACCGCGGCGGCGGGAATCACCTGCTGCGCGGCCAGCGCGCGCGCAAGCGCGGCCTCGACGTCGAGCATGCGCTGGATCGTCGCGCGGGGCGACCAGATCCGGTTGAGCGGCTCGGTGCCGCAGATCAGGGAGGTCAGGCGGGCGCTGTCTTCGAGCATGGCATCAGAATGGGGAAACGGCGTGCGCCTATTGTCTACCCAAGCGTGCCGGCGTGCGCTCGAATGCGCGCCCCGGCACGCTTGCCGTTCAGGCGGCGGCCTTTTGCGTCGCGTCGATCAGCGGCACGCCGGTCAGCTTCTGCAGCTCGTCGAACGACAGGTCGGTGAAGATCTCGCTCACCGCGAGGCCGTCGGCCGTCACGTCGAGCACGGCGAGATCCGTATAGATGCGGCTCACGCATTGCACGCCGGTGACCGGATACGAGCACTGCGCGACGATCTTGCTCTCGCCCTGCTTCGTCAGGCGCTCCATCATCACGAACACCTGCTTCGCGCCGATCGCGAGGTCCATCGCGCCGCCGACGGCCGGAATCGCATCGGGCGCGCCCGTATGCCAGTTCGCGAGATCGCCGTTCGCCGACACCTGGAACGCGCCGAGCACGCAGTAGTCGAGGTGGCCGCCACGCATCATCGCGAACGAATCCGAGTGGTGGAAATACGCGCCGCCGGTGAGCAGCGTCACGTGCTGCTTGCCGGCGTTGATCAGCTCGTCGTCTTCCTCGCCGGGCGCGGGCGCCGGGCCCATGCCGAGCAGGCCGTTCTCGCTGTGCAGGAAGATCTCCTTGCTCGGGTCGAGGTGGTTGGCCACCAGCGTCGGCACGCCGATGCCGAGGTTCACGTACGCGCCTTCGGGGATGTCCTGGGCGACGCGCTTGGCCATTTCATCGCGGGTCAGTCGTTTCATGTCGGTTTCTCCAGGCGGGTCAGGCGGCTTGCGACGCAGCGTGTTCGGCGGCCAGCTCGGCCGCGTGCGCGGCCTGCGGCACCTCGACGATCCGCTGGACGAAAATGCCCGGCGTCACGATGTGTTCCGGGTTCAGCGCGCCGAGCGGCACGACTTCCGACACCTGGACGATCGCGACCTTCGCGGCGCTGGCCATGATCGGCCCGAAATTGCGCGCGGTCTTGCGGTACACGAGGTTGCCCCAGCGGTCGCCCTTGTATGCCTTCACCAGCGCGAAATCGGCGTGGATCGGCGTCTCGAACACGTACGGCTTGCCGTCGATCACGCGCGTTTCCTTGCCTTCCGCGAGCTTGGTGCCGTAGCCCGTCGGCGTGAAGAACCCGCCGATGCCGGCGCCCGCCGCGCGGATGCGCTCCGCGAGGTTGCCCTGCGGCACGAGCTCCAGTTCGATCTCGCCCGCGCGGTACAGCGCGTCGAACACCTGCGAGTCGCTCTGGCGCGGGAACGAACAGATGATCTTGCGCACCTTCTTCGCCTTCAGCAGCGCCGCGAGGCCCGTCTCGCCGTTGCCCGCGTTGTTGTTGACGATCGTCAGGTCGCGCGCGCCCTGTTCGATCAGCGCGTCGATCAGCTCGGACGGCATGCCGGCCGTGCCGAAGCCGCCGATCATGATTGTCGCGCCATCGTGGACGTCGGCAACCGCCGACTGAAGCGATTCGAAAATCTTGTTGACCATGTCTCTTCCTGATGCGAACCCGCGGCTCGTGCGCGGCCTGTCGAGGGGACACGCGCGTGCCGCGTGCCGCGCCGGAGGCCTTCGTCGACCCTCGGCTTTTGTTCGCTATTCGAACCTAGATTCGATTAGCGAACGATGGGCCGATCATAGAGTCGCGCACAGCGCGTTGTCAAGGCGGGTTGCCTCGGAGGCCGTCGCATCGTCGAACGGCAAGCCGACGTAGTTTTCAGCGAGCGACTGCGCGGCGGCCCGCGAGCGCGTCACGTATTTCAACTCGGCGAACTTCAGGCGATTGACGAACGGCGAATCGTCCGGCGACGCATGCAGCATGTTCGTCATGAAGTACGAGAAGTGCTCGGCGCGCCACACGCGTTCGAGGCAAGTCGCCGAATAGCGCTCGAGCGGCGTCGCGTCGCCCGTCCGGTAGCGTGCGCCGAGCGCGCGGGACAGCGCGCGGACGTCGGCCACCGCGAGGTTCATGCCCTTCGCGCCGGTCGGCGGCACGATGTGCGCGGCGTCGCCGGCGAGGAACAGGCGGCCGTGCTGCATCGTCTCCGACACGAAGCTGCGCATCGGCGTCACGCTCTTCTGCGTGATCCGGCCCTCGGTCGGCGTCCAGCCGGTGTCGTTCGAGAAGCGCGTGTGCAGTTCGTCCCAGATCCGCGCGTCGGACCATTCGGCGAGGTCTTCATCCGGCTTGCATTGCAGGTACAGCCGCGTGACCGTCGGCGAGCGCATCGAGAACAGCGCGAAGCCGTTGTCGTGGTGTGCGTACACGAGTTCGTCGAGCGACGGCGCCGCGTCGGCGAGGATGCCGAGCCACGCGAACGGGTAGACGCGCTCGAACGTGTTCAGCCGGTCGGCCGGAATCGTCTGCCGCGCGATGCCGTGGAAGCCGTCGCAGCCCGCGATGTAGTCGCAGTCGATGCGGTCGGCGCGACCGTCCGCATGCTTGAACGTGACGAACGGCCGCTCGCTTTCGACATCGTGCAGCGCGACGTCGCTGACTTCGAAGTGCATCTGATGACCGTGCTCGACGCCGGCCGCGATCAGGTCGCGTACGACTTCGTGCTGGCTGTAGACGGTGATCGCGCGCCCACCGGTCAGCTCGGACAGGTCGATGCGGTGACGCTGGCCGTCGAACAGCAGCTCGATGCCGTGATGTTCGAGCCCTTCGCGACGCATCCGGTCGCCGAGGCCGGCTTCGTTCAGCGTGTCGACCGTGCCCTGCTCGAGCACGCCGGCGCGGATGCGGTTCTCGCAGTATTCGCGCGAACGCGCTTCGACGAGGATGGAATCGACGCCTTGCAGGCGCAGCAGGTGGGAAAGCAGAAGGCCGGACGGACCGGCGCCGATGATCGCGACTTGGGTGCGCATTGTTCGTCTCCAGAACATTAATTCGAATCGTGGAACACATTTGAGCGCTTTCCCGACTATGCGGCAACGCGATTCAGGAGATATGTTGTATACGTTTTGAAGATACCGGCCCGGCCATGGATGCGCTCGATCTGAACCTGATTCCCTACCTCGTCGCGCTCGACGACGCGCGCAACGTGAGCCGCGCGGGCGACCTGCTCGGCGTGAGTCAGCCGCGCGTGAGCACCGCCCTCGGCCGGCTGCGCGAGTATTTCGGCGATCCGCTGTTCGTGCGCACGTCGCGCGGGATGGAGCCGACGCCGCGCGCGCTCGCGCTGCTGCCGGCCGCCCGCGACGCGCTCGCGCAGATCGAGCGCGGCCTCGTCGCGCCGCACGACTTCGACCCGGCCGCGAGCACGCATACGTTCTCGATCGCGCTGTCGGACGTCGGCGAGATCGTGTTCCTGCCGAAGCTGCTGCAGGCGTTCGCGACGCACGCGCCGCACGCGAACCTGCGTTCGGTCTCGCTCGCGCACGACGAAGTCGGACGCGGCCTCGAAGCCGGGTCGATCGATCTCGCGGTCGGCTACTTCCCCGACCTCGACGGCAACAACTTCTTCCAGCAGCGGCTGTTCACGCACCGGTTCGTCTGCCTGATGCGGCGCGGCCATCCGTTCGAGCAGACGCCGCCGTTCACGGTCGAGCAGTTCCTCGCGTGCGGGCACGCGGTGGTGCGCGCCGAAGGCCGCAGCCAGGAGGTGCTCGAGAAATATCTGGCGAAGCAGCGCATGCAGCGCCGCGCGGTGCTCGAAACGCCGCACTTCATGAGCCTGCCGTTCATCCTGAGCCGCACCGACCTGATCGCGACGGTGCCGCACGCGATCGGCTACGCCTATGCGGCAGAGCACGCGTTCATCGTGCCCGTCGAGCCGCCGCTCGCGTTGCCGCGCTTCGACCTGAAGCAGCATTGGCATCGCAAGTATCACAACGACCCGCGCACCGCGTGGCTGCGCGGCGTCGTCGCGTCGCTGTTCAACGACGAGCAGGACGAATGGCCGAAGTGACGAAGGGGCGCGGCGGCCCGCACGCACGACCGGCGAAAGCATGAAACAATGGCCGGATATCGGCCGCCGCAGGCGGCCTTCGATGGAGCCACTACATGGGTAAGGGAAAGAAATCCGCGCGGCCCGAGGCGGTCGCCTCCCGGCCGAGCCGTGAAGAAGCCGAAGACGCCGTCCGCGTGCTGTTGCGCTGGGCCGGCGACGATCCCGCGCGCGAAGGCCTGCTGGACACACCCGCACGCGTCGTGCGCGCGTACGAGCAGTTCTTCGCCGGCTATGCGCTCGACCCGCGCGACATCCTCGCGCGCACGTTCAGCGAAGTCGACGGCTACGACGAGATGATCGTACTGAAGGACATCCGCTTCGAGAGCTACTGCGAGCACCACATGGTGCCGATCATCGGCCGCGCGCACGTCGCGTATCTGCCGAACCATCGCGTCGTCGGCATCTCGAAGCTCGCGCGCCTCGTCGATGCGTTCGCGAAGCGCCTGCAGATCCAGGAAAAGATGACCGTGCAGATCGCCGACACGCTGTTCGACGTGCTGCAGCCGAAGGGCGTCGGCGTGATCCTCGAAGCCGCGCACCAGTGCATCTCCACGCGCGGCGTGCACAAGCCGGGCGTCGAGATGGTCACGTCGCGCATGCTCGGCACGTTCCGCACCGATCCGTCGACGCGTCGCGAATTCCTGTCGATCGTCGCGAATCCTTCCTCGGTCAACCTGACGAATACCTGATGGAGCAGACGAAGCAAACGGCGCACGCGCCCGTCGTGCTCGTGACCGGCGCCGCGCGCCGGGCCGGGCGCGCGTTCGCCGAGTATTTCGCGGCGCACGGCTATCGCACCGCGGTGCACTACGACCGTTCGGCCGATGCCGCGCAGGCCGCCGCCCGCGCGATCGCCGAACGCGGGCACGATTCGGTGGCGCTGCAGGCCGACCTGTCCGATGCCGCGCAGATCACCACGCTGATCGACCAGGTGTACGCGCGCTTCGGGCGCCTCGACGTGCTGGTCAACAACGCGTCGGTGTTCTGGCAGGACCATTTCCCGAGCTTCGACCTCGCGGCGTTCGATCAGGCGTGGGCCGTCAACTGCCGCGCGCCGATCCTGCTCACGCGCGCGTTCTACGAACGGGCTCGCGCGGCCGGCACGCAGGGCGTGGTCGTGAACGTGGTCGACCAGAAGATCAAGGAAAACTTCCACCGCGACCATTTCAGCTACACGGTCGCGAAGGCCGCGCTCGGCAACCTGACGCAGATGCTCGCGCTGTCATCCGCGCCGGTGCTGCGCGTGAATGCGGTGTTCCCGGGGCTGATGCTGCCGAGCGACGACCAGACGCAGGCCGACTTCGAACACGCGAGCCGCGCCTCGACGCCGCTCGCGCGCATCGCCGGCCCCGACGACGTCGCCAGCGCGATCCTGCTGCTGACGGGCAATGCGTACAACGGCGTGGATTTCGTCGTCGATGCGGGCCAGAACCTGATCCGCGTGGACCAGGACGTGCTGTACAAGCACCGCTCGCCGGACGGCAAGCACTGACGCTTCGATGAACGAAGGCGGCTGCACGCCGCCTTCGTGCGCCGGGCCGAGCGGGCTTCGCACCGCTCACGCCCGCGAACGCCGGACGGCGGTCCGGCCGCCGATCCATTCCGCGTCATCCGCCGCGTTGCGCGGAACGGCGCCCGCGCATTCGCTGCCGCGTTACGGCTTCTCGGCGCTCCCGCCTTCGCGGACCTTGCCCTGCGCGACGCTCGTGCCGGGCGGCACGCTGTGCGTGAGCCACACGTTGCCGCCGATCACCGAGCCGCGCCCGATCGTCACGCGGCCGAGAATCGTCGCGCCCGCGTAGATCACCACGTCGTCCTCGACGATCGGGTGCCGTGCATTGCCCTTCACCAGCGCGCCGTCGCCATCGGCCGGGAAACTCTTCGCGCCGAGCGTGACGGCCTGGTACACGCGCACGCGCTCGCCGATGATCGCGGTCTCGCCGATCACGACGCCGGTGCCGTGGTCGATGAAGAAGCTCGGGCCGATCTGCGCGCCAGGGTGGATGTCGATGCCGGTCGCCGAGTGGGCGATTTCATTGATGAACCGCGCGAGCAGCGGCACGCCGAGCTGGTGCAGCGCATGCGCGAGCCGATGGTGCATCATCGCCAGCACGCCGGGATAGCACAGCAGGATCTCGGTGATGTGCTGCGCGGCCGGGTCGCCCGCGTACGCGGCCTGGATGTCGCTGACGAGCAGCGCGCGGATCGCCGGCAACTGCCGGCCGAATTCGCGTGCGATCTCGAACGCGCGTTCGTCGAGTTCGGCGAACGGCGTATCGACATGCTCGGGCAGGAACGGCAACGCGCGGCGGATCTGTTCGGACAGGATGCGCAGCGTGCTTTCGAGCGTGTGGCCGACGTAGTAGTCGACGCTTTCGTCGGTCAGGTCGGGCGCGCCGTAGTGCGTCGGAAACATCGACGCGCGCAGGCCGGTCACAATCTTGCAGATTGCATCGCGCGACGGCAGTTCGCGGATGCCGCGCGGATGGCGCGTGCGATGGAGTTCCTCGCGCGACTCGCGCAAGCCGGCGACGATTTCTTCGAGGCCCCACTGACGGGCGGGTGATGTCGACATATGCCAATGCGGGCAGCCGCGCGCGGATGCGCGGCCGCTAATAAAGTGACGGGTTCCGCAAGATTACCGCGTTTTTTGTCCGGGAGCGGCACCCCGGGGATCGGCCGGACGGCCGGCGCTGCTCGACCGCGACGGCGTCACATCGAGATGCTGCTCGCGTCGATCCAGCGCACGGCCCAGTCGCGCGCGTGCGCGATCGCGTCGCCTTCGTCGTTGAACTGGAGCTCGATCGGAAAAAAACGGTTCGCAACCAGCTCCCCGTCGCTCGATCGGGAGATCACGACGTAGGGCTTGAATGAACCGTCACTGGCGCGTGCGGGCGCGCAATTCAACAGATAACCGCGGTGCGTGAAGGCAGTAGTCGCTTGCATGAATCCGCCACCTCTAGTCCCTTGCTTTGTTGTTCACTACCCGTCTTTAAGGGTGCTGCGGCGCCCCGGCGCGGGCAGAGGCGGCGAGACTTCATCCCCTGTCGCCGCTTCGCAGGAAAAGAATCATACTCTGTAGAAAACGCGTCTTCTAGCTGAAATAAATCATGACAAATCAGTGCGCGTCGCGCGACCGCGGCGATCGCCCGCGCGCCTTTTCCCGTCGTGCCCGGAACGGGATTTGCTTCGATCCGGAGCGTGTCGCCGCCAGGAGAGCCGCGATGGAATCATCCGCTCAAACAGGTCGTGCGCATCCGCGCAGCGTCGAACTCGACAACGACGACACGCACGACAGCACGGTCGATACCGACGGCAAGCACCGCGAAGCGTCGCGCCTCGCCGGCGCCGGGCCGATCTCGCCCGACCAGATCACGCGCAGCAACGCGTCGCTCGTCAATGCGATGCCGGAAGCCGGCGACGGCTTCGCCGGTTTCGACAGCCGCCCCGACGGCAATCATCCGGCGTTCGCGCTGCGCGCCGGCTACCGGGTGATCGAGAAAGGCTTCGACACGCCGCCCGCGGACGACGCGCCGTTCGGTCCCGTTCACCGGATGTACGGCAGCGCGTACTGGCCCGGCCACGGCCGCCGCCCCGAGCGCGTCATCGAGTTGACCGCCGTGCCGGGATAGCCCGCGGCGTTTGAATCGATCGTTCGATTCGGAATCGCCGTCGAACGATGGCGGTGGATCGGCGCGTACGATTCGCGCTACGCGCCGATACTCGTTCGCGCGATGCCGAAGCGAACGGTTCCGCGCACGGGCCTCGGCGTTCACGGTCATGCCTGCCGCGCATCGCATCGACGCACATGCATTGACCGAAGTCATGGCGGCGCGGCGCGATTGCGATTGAATGGCGATGCGTGCCGCGCATCGGCGTGACTGCCGTGTCGGGTCGATGCGCGCGCATGCGGTTTCGCCGACGATCCGGCCACACCACGCGACACGCATCGCGCGGTGCAGCATGCGTCGCATGCATGGCCCTGCCCGGCCGCGACCGGAACCGCGCGACCGTGCGGCAGCGCGGGCATCTCGCTGCACGATCCTGCCCGTTGGTTTACTCTGCCTCGCAGCATCGCGCATTGCCCAGCCCGCTCGGCCATCCGGCCGACTTCGTTTCAACCCGCCACTCGGAGACACTATGTACAAGCGTATTCTGGTTGCCGTCGACGGCAGCGACACGTCCCGCCATGCGTTCGACGCCGCGCTGGCGCTCGCGAAAGCGCACGGCGCCGAGCTGCAGCCGTTCTACGTCGTCGAAAACGCGGCGATCTACTACAACGTGCCCGGCTACGATCCGTCCGTGCTGCGCGATCAGCTCGTCGCGCAGGGCAACACGCTCGCGCAGGATTTCGCGAAGCGGATGCAGGCCGCCGGCGTGAAAGGCGAAACGCGGCTGAACGAAGCGACGTCGCTCAACGACGTATCGTCGCTGATCCTCGACGGCGCGAAAGCGTTCGGCGCCGATCTGCTCGTGCTCGGCACGCACGGCCGTCGCGGCTTCCGCCGCCTCGTGCTCGGCAGCATCGCCGAACAGTGCGTGCGCCACGCGACGCTGCCCGTGCTGCTGATCCCGGCGGCCGCCAACGCGGACGAGCCGGCCGCCTGAGCGGCGCTCGGCAGGCGCGGCCGGTCGCGACGTTTTGTCACCCGACAGCGGCAACTTGCGGTGGGACAATGATTTCGTCGATTCAACGCCGGAGTAAACGATCATGCTGACGCCCGTCGCCACCCGCCCCGCCGCCACGCCCCATGCCGGTAGCTGGGCTCCTCGCCAGGCCGCGCACTGCTCGTCGTGCGCGATGCGGCACCTGTGCATGCCGCAGGGCCTGGCGCCCGAAGCGCTCAGTCGCCTCGAGTCGGTCATCTGCGCGGCACGCCCGGTCAAGCGCGGCGAAGCGCTGTTCCGCGAAGGCGACGCATTCGACAACCTGTACGCGGTGCGCTCGGGTTCGCTGAAAACCGTCGCGACGCGTCACGACGGCCGCGAACAGGTCACGGGCCTGCACCTTGCCGGCGAAGCGCTCGGCCTCGACGGCATCTGCGACGATACGCACCCGCGCACCGCGGTCGCGCTGGAAGACAGCTCGGTCTGCGTGATTCCGTACAGCGCGCTCAAGACGCTGTGCTCGGAAGCCGGCTCGATGCAGTTGCGCATGCACAAGCTGATGAGCGAACAGATCGTGCGCGAAACGTCGCAAACGATGCTGCTCGGTTCGCTGAATGCCGAAGAGCGCGTCGCCGCGTTCCTGCTCGACGTGTCGTCGCGCTACCTGAAGCGCGGCTACTCGCCGTCGGAATTCAACCTGCGGATGACACGCGAGGACATCGGCAGCTATCTCGGCATGACGCTCGAAACGGTCAGCCGCACGCTGTCGAAATTCCAGAAGCGCGGCCTGATCGAAATGCAGGGCCGCCACGTGCAGATCATCGACTTCGACGGCCTGCAACACCTCTGATACCGCACGGCGCGCGCCCGTCGCGCGCCGCCTGCCCAACGTCGCCGGTCAATCGAGAAACAGCGCGGCACGCGCTTTCAGCGCCGCGCTGAAATCGTCGAGCCAGCCGATCGACAGACGCCAGCTCTGCCAGTACAGATCGATGTCGATGGTTCGCCCGCGCGACATGTCGATCAACTCGCCCGCCGCCAGTTGGCGGTCGACCATCCGGTCCGGGCACATCCCCCATCCCAGTCCCGTTTCGCACGCGCGCAGGTAGCCCGCGACGTGCGGTATCCAGTGCTGCGGCGGATCGAGATCCGCGCGCGTCACGCGCCGGATGAAGCGCGCCTGCAAGCCGTCCTTCGGATTGAACATCACGCACGGCGCGCGGCGCAGCGCATCGCGCGTGATCCCCGCGTCGAAATAACGTGCGTAAAACGCCGGCGAACACACCGCGCGATAGCGGATCCGCCCGAGCCGCTCCGACCGGCATCCCTGGATGGGCTCGGCCTGCGCGGTCACGGCGCCCTGCACGCTGCCGTCGCGGATGCGCGAGGCCGTGTAATCCTGATCGTCGATCACGAGGTCGAGCAGCGTCTCGCGCTCGGTGCAGAACGGCCCGACCGCGTCGATGAACCACGTCGCGACGCTGTCGTCGTTGACGGCCACGCGCAGCGTCGGCCACGCGCTCGCGATCTGGCCCGGCAACGCGGGCATCCGGCCGCCCAGTTCGGCTTCCAGCAACTGCACGCGTTCGGTATGCCGGCACAGCAGCGCGCCCGACGTGGTCGCGACGCACGGCTGCCCGCGCTTGACGAGCACGCTGCCGACCCGCTCCTCCAGCAGCTTCACGCGCTGCGACACCGCCGACGGCGTGACATTCAGCTCCTTGGCCGCCCGCTCGAACGAACCGTGCCGGATCACGGCGGCGAGGGCATCGAGCAACGCGTAGTCGAGCATTAGATTTCCTTAATCTGCATTAGGTGATTTAGCTTCTCTTATTCTCGCGCTGCTCGCAGACTAGCGCTACCCGATTCGTTCGTCTACTGCTTCCACGGCTGTCCCCCATCATGAACTGGCTCGCTTTTTCTCACGGCGCCGCCCTGTGCGCGTCGCTCATCGTCACCATCGGCGCGCAGAACGCATTCGTCCTGCGCCAGGGCATCATGCGCTCGCATGTCGGCAAGATCGTGCTGCTGTGCGCGGTGTCCGACATGATCCTGATCGGCGCGGGCGTCGGCGGCGCGTCGGTGCTCGTCGAGCGCTATCCGACCTTCGTCCACGCGGTGCTGTACGTCGGCCTCGCATATCTCGCGTGGTTCGGCATCAATGCGCTGCGCCGTGCGTTCAAGCCCGGCCACGACACGCTCGACGTGCGCGGCGACGCGGTCGCGCCGCCGCCGCAGAGCGCGCTCGCGATCGTGCTGATGACGCTCGCGTTCACGTGGCTCAACCCGCACGTGTATCTCGATACGTTCCTGCTGATCGGCACGGCCGGCGCGCGCGAGCCGGAAGGCGGGCGGCTCGCGTTCGCGATCGGCGCGATGACGGCCAGCGTCGTGTGGTTCCTCGGGCTCGGCTATGGCGCGCGCTTGCTGGCGCCGTGGTTCCGCAAGGCGGTCGCGTGGCGCGTGCTGGATGGCGCGATCGGCAGCATGGTGCTGTTTCTCGCGGCCGTGCAGTTGCGGTAGGGCGGGAGCGTCGCGGCAGACGCGGTCTGCCGCGACGTGAGGTCAGCCGGTCGCGGTCGCGACCGGTATCGCGTTCGGCGTCAGGCCGTCGAAGTCGCGTCGGGCAGCGTGCCGCCAACCGCCGCGGGCTGGTTGCTGGCGAGCTGCGGCTCGTTGGCTGCCATCGGGTCCTGCTGCTTCGCCGGATCGGCCTTGGCGAGTTGCGTGGCGGCCTGCTCGGCCTTGTCGCCCTCGTAACGCCAGTACAGGAACTTCTTGCCGCGCTTGCCCATGAAGTACTGGCGGTTGACCGACCAGCGGCTCGCTTCGGCGAAGCCGGCGTAACCGTCTTCCATCTGCTTCTTGAAGCCCGCAATCGAGTCGTGCACGTAGTGATCGAAGAACCGGTCGAACGTCGCGCGCGCCGCCGGATCGATGCCGCCGAGCCAGTTGCCGGTGACCCGCGTCGCCGCGTCGATCGCCTTGTACTGCTCCGAGATGGTCCGCGTCAGGATGCCCCCGTTGGCCCGACGCACGGCATCCGCATCTTCGTTCCATTCGCCGTCGGTGATGGCCATGTGGGGGTCCACGCCGCCCGGCGGCTTCAGCCGGCCGTCGTGCAGGCGCCGGCTGCGGCTGGCGCGCCACTGGTAGTAGCGGTTCATGTGCCAGATGATCTGCGACTCGAGCCGGTCGCTGTTCGACGCCACGCCCGCGCGACGCTCGTTGCCCTGCCCCATGTACACGTTCCAGGCCGCCTCCAGCTCGCGGGAAATCGCGAACAGCCCGCCGGCCGTTTCCATGACGTCCTTCGGCTCGCGGAACGGCACGCCGGCCTTCCAGGCCTCGATGAAGAGATTGTTCAGCGCGACGTTGGCCAGTTCGTTGGTTCGCCCTTCCTGGTAATTGCGCTCGTAGCCGCCGCCCACGTCCGAGTGCATGCCGGGGTAATACACCTCGCGGCAGTTCGCGGGAAGCTTCTGATCCTCGCGCACCGAGTCGCCGGGGAATTTCTCCCGGACCTCATGCGACGCGACATAGTGCACGCATTGCCGGACGTAGTCGGGAATGCGGATGTCGTTCGCCCACTCCGCATGGCCGCCCTTGTCGATGCCGTGCAGCACGCCGCCATAGACCGGCCCGAGGATCGCGCCCACGATGTAGGGCGCCGCCTTCTCCAGGCGGCTGCCGCCGAAGCCCGTCGACGCCACCGTATCGAGGATGCCCATGAAGTAGACGACCACTTCGGGACGCATCCCCTTCATGTTCTTCTTGTTCCACCACAACCGGCCGCCGATGTTCTCGGCCAGTTGCTCGGTCAGCATGCGGACGAACGCGCGCGCCTCGGTGGCGCCGCGCGAGAAACCGAACGCGGCCACGTTGATCTGGCTCACGGCCGGCATGTGGTTCGTCACGTGTTTTTCGAGCTCGCGGAGCATCCAGCGGATGCGCGCCTCGCCCTTGCTCGCGGCCGCCATGCCCAACACGCCGTCGAGACCCTTGCCCGAATCGCCGACCTTGCTGCAGGGGGTACCGACGCCCTCGACGTACCGGCCCATCGTGCGCGGATTGGCCTTGTTGAACGGGACATGGGCGAACATCGCGAGCTTGGCGATGTTGCTGTACTTCGTCCTCGCGACGTCCGTCGAGCCGTTGCCGTCCTCGCCGTAGTTGTTGCCCGTGCCATCGAAGAAGGCCGTGAACCACACGGGCTTCGGACACTCCTTGCATTGCTCGACCCGCAGCGGATCGAGCGCCTCGCGGTGCGCGTGGCGGATCGAATCCTCGACCGGCGTGATATCGGTGATGCGTCGAATGAGGGGAGGATTGCTCATGGCGGTTACGCTCCTGTTCCGATCAGGTGTCCGGCGTCAATTCCACTGGGCCGGCTTCTTGCGCCCATAGAACGGATTGGGAATTTCCTTCAGGCACGCGCGGTCGGCCAGCTTGTGCTGCGCGTCACGCTTGGACAGGGCCACCTTCGGGTCCGGGCCGTCGACTTCGAAATCCATGTCGCCTTCCACCCGGCCATCGGGGAAGAAGTGCAGCACGATGCCGCCGCTCTTGTCCTTGACGGGCGGCCGCGTGACCGTGATCTCGCCTTCGCACCACGCCATCCCCGGCTGGGTTTCCCGGTGCGTGTACGGGTCGTAGTTCGCGGACGACGCTTCCATCGCGCGCTTGTCGACGACGCGCTCCCACCACACCTTGAACGTCTTCGGGGTCTTCCAGCGGAAATCCCACGCGAGACTCGGGCGCGAGCCGCCCCCGCCGGACCAGTACTTCGCATTCCGGGGCGTGGCGTGCGCGCCGTCGGCGCTCGCCGCGTCGTCGAGGCTGTTCTTGTCGGGCGGCAGCAGATAGACGCCGTAGATGTCGTAATCCGTATAGTTGAAGGACCCGGCGGTGATGACGTCGTAGTTCGGGTCGTTCCATTTATTCACTTCGCCCGGCGCCAAGCTGTCCTTTTCGGCATCGTTCACGCTCTTGCTGCAGGCAGCCGTGGAGAAAACCATCACGGACAGCAAGGTGATCCAGCAGCGGTTCATATTGAACTTCCTTCTCTTTCAGTCGATTTCATTCGCGTCGCGTCGCGCACGCGCCATCACGCGGCCGCTTCCTGCATCCGCCGCCAGTCTTCCGCCGGCACCCGCGCCAGCGCCTCCGGAAACGCCTGCCCCTGCGCCACCGCGTCGAACACGGCGGCCATCGCCGGATCCTCGTCGAAGCGCGCGCCGTACCGCAACGCCAGTTCGCAATAGATCAGCAGCGACGCCGCGCTGTCGGCGCCGTGCGCACGGCAGCGCGCCAGTTGGTCGCGCACGAAGTCGTAGTGCCGCGCGGCCGGCAACGACGCCAGCAGCCCGGGCTTTTCGACGCGCAGCCGCTCGAGCATCGTGTACGGATAGCACGCGGCGAGCAGTTCGTCCTCCTCCGCCTGGGTCAACTGCAGCGGAAATTCGGCGGCCTGCCTGACGTCGGCGGGCGCGGCGATGTCCGCCGTGCGAAGCTGCAGCGCGGTATCGCGGTGAATCCAGTGCCGCACACCCTGCGCCAGATACGCGCGATGCGCGGCGGGCAGCATGTCGAGCCAGAACGGCAGCACGCGCGGATCGAAGAAGCGCATCAGCATCACGCTCTCCATCTGCTCGAGCTGGACGTCCACCATCGGCGCCAGATGCGCGGCCAGTCGTGCGAGCGACAGCGGCGACACGAGCACGCTCGCCGCCGGCCATGGAATGCTGCGCGCCTCGATCGCGTCCGCGGCATCGGCGCCGTCGGCGCCCGGCTGCCATTCGAACAGCAGCGGCCCGACGATTCTCGCCTCGTCGTCGGCGTCGTCGAGCAGCGAAGCCGCGACGAACGCGGGCCACGACGCCTTCTCATCGTCCGGCAAGGTATCGAGCAAGGCACCGTCGATCAGGACGTAAGCGCGCAGCCCGTCCTGCGACGACAGCGCCGCCTGCAGCGCGTCGGCCGCCTGCGCGGCTGTCGGGTCATTCGTCATGCGCTGCCCTGCCTCACGCCTTGGCCGCGAACGGCGACGCCATCGACGCCGCGTTGACCATGCACGGCGCGCACGCCGTGCCCGGGAACGCGCGCGCGGGCACCGGCAGGCTGTCCGGCCCGATGAACGTATGCGACGCGGCATGCGCGGTGAATTCGCCCTTGGTCCCGTGCACGATGCCGCTGCCGTTCCAGCGCGTATAGCTGGTGCCGCCGTTGATCAGGACTTCTTCCTTCGCGGTGATGGTGATGCGGTTCGCATCGACCTTCACGTCCAGCTTGGCCAACACGTTGATGCTGTCCTTCAGCGCCTGGATGTCGATGTCGGCGGCGGCGGCCACGAGCCGGATGCCCTTCTCGAACGCGGCGACGCGCACCGCCTGCTGCGCGCTGACCAGCATGCTCTTGCCCGCGCCGATGCTCGTGTGGGCGCCGCTCGTCAACGCGACGTGCTGATCGCTCGCGACATGAGTCGACCCCGTCGTCGTGGCCAAGATCCCGGCCGGGCTGGCGAGCGCGAGAAACGGCTGCGCGAACTCCGGAAACTCGCCTTGCTGCGGATTGCCGCCGCTGCCTCTCAGGCCGTCGTTCTGCGTGCGAAGCGCCTGGTGGACGGCATCCTGGTCGCCGGACTCCTGCGCCTTCACGTCGTGCGCGGAACCCGACAGCGACTCGTGCAGGTCGTGCGCCTTGTCGAGACGGGCGACGGTCTCGCCGATGTCGGTTGCGTGGGCACGCGCGTCGTAGCGCGCCTCGCTGGTGACGAGCAGGCCCTTGGCCGCCCGCACCGCGCCATGCGCGTCGGTCCGCAACTCGAAGCCGCGGGCGCGCTGATCGGTGCGCCCCTGGGTCGCGTCGATGCGGACGTTGTGCCCGAGCGTCAGCTCGCTCGCGTCGGTATCGCTGCGCAGCTTCAGCTGGAGCTGCTGCGGCGTGTCGTCGAGCAGCACGTGGTTCGAACGCCCGCCCGCCGCGTTGCCGCTGTCGCCCGACAGCTCGCGGCTGCGCAGGCCGGTCAGCACGTGCTGGTCGGGCAGCGCCCACGGCGGCATCCGTTCCGCGTTGTACGTGGTGCCCGACACGACGGGGCGATCGGGATTGCCGTCGAGGCACATCACGAGCACCTCGCTGCCCACGCGCGGATGCGCGATCATGCCCTTCTCGCCGCCCGCCCAGCCGGCGGCCACGCGGATCCGCGCGCTGATCTGCGCCGCACGATCCCAGTGATAGACGATGCAGACGCGGCCATATTCGTCGACGTCGACGCTGCCGGCCCCTTTCGCGCCGGCGACGGTCGCGGTTTGCGGCGCCAGCACGCGCACCGGTTCGCTGTTGAACCCGCGGCCCGGGCGCCACGGCGTACGTCGATGGCCCGCGACGAAGCGGTTGCGATACTCGGGCTTGCCGTCGGCCTGCAGGTAATTGTTCGCCGCTTCGTGACGGGCTTCGAGAATCAGGTACTCGTGATCCTGCGGGCTACCCGACGCCGCGCTGAAGTGATCGGACAGCTGGAACCAGCGGCCGGGCAGGATGCCGTGATGGTTGCCGGCCGCGTCGAAACGCGTCGCGGCCGCCTCGATCTCTTCCATCCGCACGCGCGCGAGCGCATCGCCGGCGCGCGTCTGCTTCGCGAAACCGTAGTGCCCCACGTACTCGTGATGCTCGACCTGCGGCGCGACGCCCGGCGGATGCAGCGTCGGAATCTGCGCATGGGCCGCATGCGGCGCCTTGAAATCGAACGCGGTCGCGCTGTAGCTGCCGGCGGACAACGACCGCACCGCGGACCATTGGGAAATGGCGTCGGCGGCCATCGGGCCGTCGTGGGTCTGGAAACGGATCACCGGCGAGCGGCCGTCGACGGCCGGGCACTGCACCGTGCTGTCGTCGCCGACGATCAGCTTCAGGCCTTTCTCGTCGTGCTCCCACCAGTACAGGAACCCGACGGCTTCCAGATGGCGGACGATGTAGTTCCAGTCGCTTTCGCCGAGCCCGCCGCCCTGGACGTTCATCGTGCGCGCCGGATCGTCGCCGCGCACGCGCCACTCCCACGACGGCGCGAGCCCCTGGTAATCGGCGAGCAGCGTGCCGATCTGCTGCTGAAGCGATTGGCCGAGGAACAGGCGGTTGTTCACGCGAGTCCGCAGGAAATGGCTCCACGGGCGCAGCACCGCGCGGTATTCCGCAATCGAATCGTCGTTGCGGACCAGCGAAAACGCGGTGCAATAGCCGGTGAAATAACGCAGGCCGCCGTCGGGGCGCACCATCGACACCGCGAGCAGCTTGCCCAGCATGTCGGCCAGCGTGATGCCCGCCTCGCTGGACAGCAGCGTCACGTCGAACGTGAAATCGATCCCCAGCCCTTCGTGCGCGACGAGACGCTCGGCAACCAGCCGCGCCGGACGTTGCCGCCCGTACGCGTCGGTCACCGACGGTGCGTCGTCGTGCGGAAAAGACAGCGCGAGCAGGCGTTTGTCTTGCAGGAAAAACGGGGTTCGAATGAATGCCGCCAGGTCAGCCATGACCGCCTCAGAATGATTTTTCGTTCGTATGGAAACGGCCCGCTGCCATCCCTAATTTTGGGATGAAAGGATATCGTAGACAACGCAGCGCGACAACGTTGACGCCCTACGTCATTTCCCTGTCCCGGCACGGAAAATCGGTAATAAATACAGCACGTTGCGCGCGTGGGAGCCGGTGCTCGAACGGACGTCGCCGCCATGATGACGTCGCCTCGTCCGGCATCCCGACGCACGCGCGCGAAACCCGCCGGTTGCTGCGCCGGCGGCGGAACCTCGCCATGCGCTTCGCCGTCTCAACGCGACCGGCTTCACGTCCCGCAGTCCCTCCCGTCACCCGCAGCTTACGGAGCAGAACATGGCACATCGCACCCTCGGTACATCCGGCATCCAGGTTTCGCCGCTCGCGTTCGGCGGCAACGTCTTCGGCTGGACCGTCGACGAAAACGCATCGTTCGCGTTGCTCGACGCGCTCGCCGACACCGGCATCAATTTCATCGACACGGCCGACGTCTATTCGGCCTGGGTTCCCGGCAATCACGGCGGCGAATCGGAAACGATCATCGGCAAGTGGCTGAAGCGCTCCGGCAAGCGCGAGCAGGTCGTGATCGCGACCAAGGTCGGCCTGCTCGACGCGCGCGCGGGGCTGTCGAAAGACAACATCCTGAAGGCCGTCGACGATTCGCTGCGCCGCCTGCAGACCGACTACATCGACCTGTATTTCTCGCACCGCGATCTCGTCGACACGGCCCCGCTCGAAGAAACGCTCGGCGCGTATCAGACGCTGATCGACGCGGGCAAGGTGCGCATCATCGGCGCGTCGAACTACAGCGGCGCACGCCTGCGCGAGGCCGCCGCGATCAGCGCGCGCGACGGGCTGCCCGCCTACCAGGTCATCCAGCCCGAATACAACCTGCTCGACCGCGCCGACTACGAACGCGATCTCGAGCCGGTCGTGCGCGACCTGAAGCTCGGCGTCGTCAACTACTACGCGCTCGCGAGCGGGTTCCTGTCGGGCAAGTACCGCAGCGAAGCCGACCTGAAGAAGAGCGTGCGCGGCGATCGCGTCGCCGGCTATCTGAACGCGCGCGGCCTGCGCATCCTCGCCGCGCTCGACGCGGTGTCGGCGAAGCACAATACGCAGCCGGCCGCGATCGCGCTCGCGTGGCAGATCGCGCGGCCGACGATCACCGCGCCGATCGCGAGCGCGACGTCGCTCGCGCAGCTCGCGCTGCTCGGCGAGGCGATCCGCGTCACGCTCGATCAGGACGACATCCGCCGGATCGACGAAGCCAGCGCCCCCTGAAGTCCGCCGCGGCGGCAAGCCGATGGAATCGCACGGGCAGGCGGCTCCACGGCCTGCCCGCGATTCGCGCAGGGCGGATGGATACAATGGCGAGCATCCGATGGCCGCGGGGCTCGACCGGGCTTCTTCGCGCCGAATCAAAGCCACGCATAAGAAACCGCCGATGATCCACCTTGCCCGCCGCTCCCGTGCTGCCCGTCATGTCCGTCCGCTCGCCACGACGATCGCCGCGCTGCTCGCCTGCGCACCGGCCGTATCGTTCGCGGGCTGGTACGAAATCGCGAACTACACCGGCACGATCGGCAACGCGCCGGTGCACGTGTCGCTGCAGACCTACGACGCGATCAACCACAACGACGCGGGCCGCTGGCGCGTCGACGGCAGCTACTATTACGACGCGCATCGCAAGCCGATCCCGTTGCGCGGCCAGCGCGAGCCCGACGGCCGCCTGACGCTGTGCGAAGCGTCGTCGCCCGCATCGAACGCCGACGCGCCGGTCGTGCCGGCCGCCTCGCCGTCACGACCGAAGCCCTGCCCGATCGCGCTGACCGTCAGCGGCAAAGCGGCGACCGGCACGTGGGACGACGGCCGCAAGACGCTGCCGATCACGCTGAACGAAGTCGGGCGGCTGAACGACACCGACGACCCGCATCCGCAACTCGACGGCAGCGTCGATATCCCGATGTGGTATCGCACCAAGACGCACATGCTGGTCGGCGTCTACGCGCTGTCCGACAAGTGCGGCGTGGCGATGCAGTCGCTGCGGGCCGTGAACATCGCGACGGGGCGCGTCGATCGCACCATCGCGCTCGACTGCGACGCGGGGATGGTGATGACGTCGATCTACGCGAACGTCACCGGCGCGCACTGGGCGGACCACGTGAGCGTCGAATTCCGCGACGGCAAGATGGGCTACGCGGAGGACGTGTCGCTCGGGCTGCCGTCGTCCTCGTCGAAGCCGAAGTAAGCCGGCCACGCCTACCCCAAAGCCGCATACGTGTCTTGACTCGCACGGCCGCTTTCGTTGACCCGGACGGCCATCGATCGCGCAATCGCGCGCCGCGCCCCGCTGCAAGCGCGTCACGCGCACGTCCCGGGTCTTTCACGGATTGACCGCGACGTTCGGCGTGCCCGAGACTGCGCCGCTCGGGCCGTCATCGGGAGAACGTCATGCCGGACACCAGCACGGAGATCGCCACGATCTCGACGCGCGCCGTACGCGGCGCCGAGCGCGTCGACTTCTGGGTCGACCACGTCGCACGCACGCTCGTGCGGATCGAATGCAGCGGAAAGTCGTCCGAAGGGATCGATGCGTCGCTGCGCAAACGCGATCTCGGGCTGTTCCGCGCGTGCGACATCGTCGCGAACCGGCACGCGGTCGTGCGCACGTCGCACAACATCCACGCCGACCAGCGCGACGCCGTGTTCATCTGCCTGATGCACGAAGGGCACGGCTATACGTTCCAGGACGTCGACTGCATGCAGCACGGGCCCGGCGACCTCGTGCTGTACGACACGTCGATGCCGTACGGTCACGGCTTTCCCGCCGACATGGCGATGACCGTGCTCGACGTGCCGCGCGACGTGTTCGAAGCCCGCGTCGGCCCGTGGCGCTACCGCAGCCTCGTCAAGATCGATCGCGACGACGGGGTCGCGTCGTGGGCCGTGCGGCAGGTGGTTGCGCTGCTCGCCGCGCCGCAGGAGCCGACGCCCGACGCGCGCGAACGGCGCGCCGCCGCGATCCTCGAGCTCGTGCAGTCGATGCTGCGGCTGCGCGACGGCGACGCGTCGCCGACGAAGTCGACGGTCCACACGCTGTCGCGCGCGAAGGCGTTCATCGACAGCCATCTCGCCGACGACGATCTCGACAGCCGGTCGGTCAGCCGCGCGATCAACCTGTCGCCGCGCCAGCTCGCCCGCGTGTTCGAGATCGAAGGCACGCCGCTCACGCGCTACATCCTCGCGCGGCGGCTCGAACGCTGCCGCGCCGACCTGCGCGACCGGTCGCTGAAGCACCTGACGGTCAGCGAAATTGCGTTCCGCTGGGGCTTCAACAACAGCGCGCACTTCAGCCGCAGCTATCGCGCGCGGTTCGGCGAAACGCCAAGCGACACGCGCGCGCCGGCCGACACGCGCTAACCGCTGCCACCCGCTCCTCGCACCGCCGCTCGCCGCATGTCCCGCCGAGGCAAGCACGGCGTCCGCGTCGGTCAAATCGGGCCGCAACCCGCTCGCTAAGCTGGCTTCCTGCGCGGCGGCATTCGTTCCGCCGCCCGACAGCAAGGAGAAGAAGCGGGATGGAGACGTACGACCACATCGTCGTCGGCGGCGGTTCGGCCGGCTGCACGGTTGCGCACCGGCTGGTGAAGGCCGGCCGGCGCGTGTTGCTGCTCGAGGACGGCCCGAAGGACGACAGCCTGTTCATCCGGATTCCGGCGACGTTCATCCGCGTGCTCGGCACGCAACGGACGGTGACGTTCGAGAGCGAGCCGCAGCCGGGCGCCGCGGGACGCAAGACCTACGTGCCGCAGGGCCGCACGCTCGGCGGCGGCAGCTCGGTCAACGCGATGCTGTACGTGCGCGGCACGCGCGACGACTACGACGACTGGGCCGCGCTCGGCTGCACCGGCTGGGGCTGGGACGACGTGCTGCCGGTGTTCAAGCGCGCCGAATCGCATCTGCGGCTGTCAGAGCCGTTCCACGGCACCGACGGGCCGTTGAAGGTCGGCGACACGCGCTTCCGGCATCCGCTGAGCCTCGCGTTCGTGAAGGCCGCGCAGGAAGCCGGCATCGCGTACAACGACGACTTCAACGGCGCCGCGCAGCATGGCGTCGGCTTCTATCACACGACGATCTTCGACGGCCAGCGCGGCAGCACCGCGGCCACCTATCTGGCCGACGCGATCGCCGATCCGAACCTGCGCGTGCTGACCGGCTGCCGCGTGACGCGCATCCGGTTCGACGGGCGCCGCGCGAGCGGCGTCGAATGGCGCACCGCGAGCGGCGCGACGGGAGCGGCCGTCGCGCGCGCCGACGTCGTGCTCGCGGCCGGCGCGCTGAGCACGCCGAAGCTGCTGATGCTGTCGGGCATCGGCCCCGGCGCGCACCTGCACGCGCACGGCATCGACGTGCTGCACGACAGCCGCGACGTCGGCGCGCACTACCAGGATCACCTCGAGGTATCGATCTACGGCCGCACCCAGGCACCGGTCAGCCTGCTCGGCGAGGATCGCGGGTGGCGGGCGTTGCGGCACGGGCTGCAATGGATGCTGTGCCGCTCCGGCCTGCTGACGTCGAACGTCGTCGAATCGGGCGCGTTCGTCGATACGACCGGCGGCGGCCGCCCGGACATCCAGTTCCACGTGCTGCCGACGCTCGTCGGCGACGTCGATCGCGCCCCGCTGCCCGGCCACGGCCTGTCGATCAACCCGTGCCTGCTCCGGCCGCGCTCGCGCGGCGCCGTGCAACTGCGCGGCAACGATCCGGCCGCGCCGATCCTGTTCGACAGCGGCGCGCTGTCGGACCCGGCCGACGTCGAGGGCCTCGTGCGCGGCGTCAGGCTCGCGCGGCAGATTCTCCGCGCGCCGTCGCTCGCCCGCCTTGTTCGCGAAGCCGAGACGCTGACCGACGCCGCGCTCGCCGACTACGTGCGGCGTCGCGCGAAAACCGTCTATCACCCGGCCGGTACGTGCCGCATGGGCAGCGACGCGCACGCGGTCGTCACGCCGCGTCTCGCCGTGCAAGGCGTCGACGGGTTGCGGATCTGCGATGCATCGGTAATGCCGCGCATCGTGTCCGGCAACACGAACGCGCCGACGATCATGATCGCGGAGCGCTGCGCGGCGTTCATGTTGACGGCGTGACGCAATGCACGTGCGTGTGCGCTGCAGCACGCCGTGCCGAAAACGCAGACGGCGCGTGATGCGTGCGCCGCCGTCGACCTGTCGGAAAACCGGCGTCAGCCCGCGGCGTCACGCGCCGCGTCGCGCAGCGCCATCGGCGACGCGCCGTAGCGCTCGCGGATCGCGCGGCTGAAGTGCGCCTGGCTCGAAAACCCCCAGCGAAACGCGATCTCGCCGATGCTCGTCTTGCGTAGCCGCGCGTCGGTCAGTTCGCGATGCGCGTGCGACAACCGCTCCGACCAGATGTGCTGCGTGATCGACTCGCCTTCGGCCGCGAAGAGGCGCCCCAGATGTCGCAGCGACAGCCCGACCGCATCGGCGACGGCCTGCGGCCCGAGTTCCGGTTCGCCGAGATGCGTCGCGATGTATTGCTTCGCGGTCAGCAGGTACGACAGCGACGCGCGCGATGCGCCCACGCCGTTCACCTCCGCATCGACGAGCGCCGCGATCAGCGTGCGCGTGTGCTCGGCGAACCGCGCGGCGTCGCGCTCGACCGGCGCCTTCATGAACCGCTCGACGCTCGCGCGCAAGGTCGCGCCGAGCATCGCGCCCGCACCCGGCTTCGGCGCGATCCGCAGCGGCAGCGCGGCCAGCTCCGCATCGAGGCGGTCGTCGAGCGTCGTGATCGGGATATCGATCAGCAACTGCCGCATCGGCGTCAGGAATCCGAACAGATACGGCACGCGCGTGTCGTAGACGACGACATCGCCGGCTTCCGCGAGCAGGCACCGGTCGCGCTGGATGAAATACGCGCGCCCGCTCAGGATCTGGCACGCGAACAGCGATTCCTTCGGCAACTGGCGCACCAGCGCTGGGCTGCGCTCGATCACGTGATCCTGCCCGCTGATGTCGGCGATGCCGAGGCCCGGCAGCGCGATGTCGGTCTTCTCCACTTCGAGCCCGGCCGGCGACAGCGACGAGCAGCGCAGGCCGACCAGCGTCGCCGCGTTGAACGCATCCCAGTACGCCATCCTGTCGCGCGCCGGCACGTCGGCCGTCGAACCTCGCGTGCGTGAAAAAACGGTCGAATTCGTCACGTCGCCTCCTGCTGGCGCCTGTCGTGCGGAGCGGCACGGATTGGGGGATGGTTCGTCTGGATCCTGGTGCGATGCAATGTCCGGCGCGGTCAAGCAATTCGTCCAGCCCAGTCAAGAGCGGCGCGCACCGGCTGGCTAAAGTCGAGCCCACGACACCCCTACATACAAGGAGACACACCGTGGTCGACAAAGCCGTATCCGAATTCTGGCAAAACATCCCGGCGATTGCCAATCCGTTCAAGCCCGATGCGCTGCCCGAAGCCTACATCCCGAACGCGGCCACCGACGACGAGCGCTATTACGTTCCGTTCACCGAAACGGTTTCGTCGCGGCCGCTGTGGATCTCGCCGTCGCAGAACAAATGGTGCGACATCCTGATGGCGAAGGAAGCCGGGCTCGTGAACCGGCACTATCACCCGCACGAGGTGTTCGCGTACACGCTGTCCGGGAAATGGGGCTACCTGGAACACGAATGGACCGCGACGCGCGGCGATTTCGTGTACGAGACGCCGGGCGAAGGCCACACGCTCGTCGCGTTCGATCACCCCGAGCCGATGCGCGCGTTCTTCATCGTCAAGGGCCCGCTGATCTGGCTCGACGACGAAGGCAATCCCGACGGCTACTTCGACGTGCACTCGTACATCGCGATGTGCAAGGCGCATTACGAGAAGGTCGGCCTCGGCGCGCAAGCGATCGAGAAGCTGTTCCGCTGACGCGCGGCGAGGCTCACGATGACTTCCCCGTCCTCCTCCCGGCCCGCCTGGACGTACGAGAACAGGCTGCTGCTGATCCTGTTCATGACGTTCGGCTTCGTGTTCTTCGACCGCCTCGCGCTGTCGTTCCTGTTTCCGTTCATGTCGGCCGAGCTGCACCTGACGAACACGCAGCTCGGCATGGTGTCGTCCGCGCTCGCACTCACATGGGCGCTGTCGGGCGCCGCCACGGGTGCATGGTCCGACGCGCGCAGCACCCGCAAGCCGCTGCTGATCGCGGCCGTGCTCGGCTTTTCCGTGTGCTCGGCGCTGTCGGGCCTCGTCGGCGGCTTCGCGAGCCTGATCGCGTTTCGCGCGCTGATGGGCATCGCCGAAGGGCCGGTGCTGCCGCTGTCGCAATCGCTGATGGTCGAAAGTTCGACGCCGAGCCGCCGCGGGCTGAACATGGGCCTGCTGCAGGGCTCGGCCGCCGGCCTGCTCGGCGCGATGATCGGCCCGCCGGTCGTGATCGGCATCGCCACCGCGTACGGCTGGCGCGAGGCGTTCTACGTGTCGTGCATTCCGGGCTTCCTGATCGCGTTCTGCATCTGGCGCTGGGTGCGCGAAGTGCCGCCCGGCGGCGTGCGCCACGCGCAGGCCGACACCACCGCGGCACCGGCCGCCGGCGGTGCGACGGTCAGCCGCTGGGCGCTGCTGAAGGAGCGCAACATCCTGCTCTGCGTGCTGATCAGCTGCTTCTTCCTCACGTGGTTCGTCGTGATCATCTCGTTCGCGCCGGTATTCCTCGTGGAAAGCCGCCACCTGTCGCCGGCCGACATGGGCGTCGTGATGACCTGCCTCGGCGCCGCGTGGGTGTTCTGGGGCTTCGCGGTGCCGGCGATCTCCGACCGGATCGGCCGCAAGCCGACGATGATCGCGTTCGCGCTGATCGCGGCCGTGTGCCCGGTCGTGCTGATCCACGTCGGCTCCGTCTGGGCGCTCGGCGCGCTAGTGTTCGTCACGTACACGGGCCTCGGCTGCTTCACGCTGTTCATGGCGACGATCCCGGCCGAGACGGTGCCGCCGCGCGCGATCGCGAGCGCGCTCGGGCTGATCATGGGCGCCGGCGAGCTGATCGGCGGCTTCGTCGCACCGACCGTCGCCGGCTTCGCCGCGGACAAGTACGGCCTGCAGTTCGCGATGTGGACGTCGACCACCGGCGCGATCCTCGCGTGCGTGCTGTCGTTCGGCCTCGTCGAAACCGCGCCGGCCGTGCTGCGCAAGCGCGCGCTCGCCGGCGCCGCGGCCGGCCGCCTCGATACGCAAAACCTCGGAGGACGCTGACATGCGCGCACTTCAATGGCATGGCCCGCGCGACGTCCGTCTCGTGGAAATCGACACGCCGCACGTCGGCCCCGGCGACGTGCGCATCGCGGTCGAATATTGCGGCATCTGCGGCAGCGACCTGCACGAATATGCGGACGGCCCGCACGCGATTCCGGTCGACGTGCCGCATCCGCTGTCGCGCCGCACCGCGCCGCTGACGCTCGGCCACGAGTTCTGCGGCACCGTCGTCGAAGTCGGCGCAGGCGTGACGACGCTGCGCGCGGGCGACCGCGTCGCGGTCGAGCCCGAGTATCGCTGCAGCCAGTGCGCGTACTGCCGCGCGGGGTCGTACAACCTGTGCGTGTCGATGGGCTTCGCCGGGCTGATGGGCGACGGCGGGATGGCCGACTTCGCGGTCGTGCCCGCCTACATGCTGCATCGCCTGCCCGACGGCGTGAGCCTCGAACAGGCCGCGGTGATGGAGCCGGCCGCCGTTGCGCTGCACGCGCTGCGACGCGGCGAGCTGCGACTCGGCGAGACCTGCGCGGTGTTCGGGCTCGGCCCGATCGGCCTGCTGCTGATCATGCTCGCGAAGCGGCAGGGCGCGACGACGATCGTCGCCGTCGACGTGTCGCCCGAACGGCTCGCGGCCGCCACGCGCTTCGGCGCGACGCATGCGTTCGATGCGCGCGGACTCGATGCGTCCGCGCTGCAGGACGCGATCCGCGCGACCACGGGCGGGCTCGGCGTCGATGCGAGCTTCGAGGCCGCCGGATTGCAGGCCACGTTCGAATCAGCGATGCGGGCACTGCGCAAGGGCGGCCGCGTCGTGATGGTGGGCCTGATGCCGCACGCGGGTTTCGACGCGTTCCGCGCGGTCAACGACGAACTGACCTTCACCGCGAGCGTCGGCTATCGGCATGCGTACGAAGACCTGCTGCGCATCGTCGCGTCGGGCGCGCTCGACCTCACGTCGATCGTCACGCGCACCGTGTCGCTCGAAGACGCCGTCGCCGACGGCTTCGACGCGCTGCTCGCCGATCGCACGCAGATCAAGATCCTCGTTTCACCCGCGCAGCGGCCAGCCCGCCGCGCCACCACCATCGGGAGTGCCGAACATGAATCGTCAGTGGGCGTTTGACGGGCAGTCCGTCGTGGTGACGGGCGGCACGTCGGGCATCGGCGCGCGCACCGCGCTGCGGTTCGCGCAGGCCGGCGCGTCGGTCGTCGCGCTCGGGCTCGACGCCGCCGGTCCGCACGCGCCGGTGCATGACCGCATCCGGTGCGTGGAACTCGACGTGGCCGACGGCGCGGCACTGACGCGCACGATCGCCGGGCTGCCGCGGCTCGGCGCGCTCGTCAACGGCGTCGGCATCAGCCGCCACGCGGACGAATACCGGATGGACCAGTTCGAGCACGTGCTGAACGTGAACCTGACGTCGGTGATGCGGGCCTCCGACGCCGCGCTGCCCGCGCTGGCGGCCACCGGCGGCAGCATCGTCAATATCGCGTCGATGTACACGTACTTCGGCAGCAAGGACCGGCCCGCGTACAGCGCGAGCAAGGGCGGCATCGCGCAGCTCACGCGTTCGCTCGCGCAGGCGTGGGCCGATCACGGCATCCGCGTGAACGCGGTCGCGCCGGGCTGGATCGACACGCCGCTCAGCAGCACGCTGATGGCCGACACGCAGGCGTCGCGCCGCATCGTCGAGCGCACGCCGCTCGGGCGCTGGGGCACGACCGACGAAGTCGCGGAAGTGATCCTGTTCCTGTGCTCGCCCGGCGCGTCGTTCGTCACCGGCGCGGTCGTGCCGGTGGACGGCGGGTATTCGACGGTCTAGCGCTCGACACGCCGCGCATCGACGGATCGACGCGGACCTGCCGAGGCGCGTTGCACGTCACGGCTTCCCGTGACCGTCGCCGAACCGGGTTCGCCCGGTTCCCGTTTCTTCATATCAATCAGTAGTCCCATTAAAAAATATCCGGCTCGACCGGATCATGTGAGGAGCACTTTGGAGATGACGAAAAAGACCTTTCTGGCGCTCGCGGTCTGCACGCTTCCGGCCGCGGCATTCGCCCAGAGCAGCGTGACGATGTTCGGGCTGATGGATGCCGGCATCAGCTACGTCAGCAACCAGGGCGGCCACGGCGCCGCGAAATTCGACGACAACATCTTCTTTCCGAACCTGCTCGGCTTCGAAGGCAAGGAGGATCTCGGCGCGGGCACGCGCGCGATCTTCCGGCTCGTCAACCAGTATTCGCTCGGCAACGGCTCGATCATCGGCGGCGGGCTGTTCGCGCGCACGGCCTATGTCGGGTTGCAGAACGACCGGTACGGCACGCTGACGCTCGGCAACCAGTACGAATTCATGGTCGATGCGCTGGCCGCCAGCGGCAGCGAGATCGCGCAGGATCTCGTCGGCCTGTACGGCTTTCGCAACGGGCCGTTCGACCGGCTCGCGCTGCCGAACAACCCGACCGGCGCATTCGACTGGGACCGCGTCGCGGGCAGCAATCGCGTCGCGAATTCGGTCAAGTACACGAGCCCGTCGTTGTCGGGCCTGACTGTCGGCGCGCTGTACGGCTTCGGCAACGTCGCGGGCTCGATCGGTGCGAACAACACGGTCAGCATCGGCGCAAGCTACGATCGCGGCCCGTTCGGCGCGGGCGCCGCCTATACGAACCAGAAATACGGCGCGGCCGGCGGGCTGCCGCCCACCAGCGTGCGCAACTGGGGCGCGGGCGTGCACTACACGGTCGGCACGGTCACGGGCAAGGCGCTCGTCACGACCGTGCACAACGCGCGGAACGGCGCGGGGGCGTGGTCGGCGGAAGCCGGTGCCGCGTGGCGGCCGTCCCCGGTATGGGTGATCGGCGCGAGCTACACGTACATGAAAGGCAACGACACGCTCGACAACGCGCACGCGCACCAGTTGCTCGCCGCCGTCCAGTACTGGCTGTCGAAGCGCACGATGGTGTACGTGGCCGGCGTGCATCAACGCGCGAGCCACGGCAGCAATGCGCAGATCAACGGCGTGATGGATGCGAACGGCGCATCGAGCGGCGCGCTGCAGTCGATCGCGCGGGTGGGGTTCAGTACGCGGTTCTGATCCGGCGCGGGCTGTCGACGCTCAGGCAGCCCGCGCGGTTCGCCGACAACACGATTGCGCGCGTAGGTCACAGAAACAGCAGCGCCGGATTCAGCGCCGTTTCGTCGCACGGCCGCGCACGCCAACCCAGTGCCACCGGAACCGAATAAAGCCGCCGCGCGCCGAAACGCGGCCAGAAATGGCACAGCCCGGGCGCGATCACCTGCACCACGGACAACCCGATGTCGGGCCGCGTCTTGTCGACGACGAGCACGTCCATCCCGGCCGCCGCGATCCGCCCGACACAATGCGCGATCGCCGCCGGCAACGACGCGATATCGAGCGGCTGCCACGTCGAATGCGTCGTGGCGGGCGTGCCTGGCGCCGGATACAGAAATCCCGTCGACGAAAGCATGTCGCGATCCCACGGATCGGGCGCATCCGCCGCGATATCGAGCAACTGGTTGACCTCGGTCAGCGCCCGCTGCACCGCGATCCTGCCATCAGGATGACAACCGAAACCGATCGAGAAACGTCCGTCCTGCAGATTTTCCGCGAGCGCGGCCACGGTCGGCACCGTGAGATCGGTGGTGATGTCGAGCGCCCACACACGCCATCCGAACGCTGCGTATTCGTGCACGAGCGCGTCGAAGTACGGATCGGCGAAGCTCGCAAGCTCGATGCCGGGGCGTTCGATCCGGTTGTACCACCAGATCGCGACCGCATCGCGCTCGATCAGCTCGAGCATGCCTTGCAGCATCGCCTCGTCGAGGCTCGATCCCGCCGCGCAGCCGTTCGGATTGTGCACGCAGGCGGCAGGCGCCCGCGCACTGTCGGGCGTTTCCGCGTAGCAATAGCTCAGCGGCACGAGACGGCGCCGACCGTCGACGAGCGACCACGCAGGCGTCCAGTCGATCACGTCGCGCGACGTGAAGCGCGGCGGCACCTGCTTGCGGACATCGCGCGTCAATGCGTTGATCGCGTCGCGCGCGTCGAATTGCCGTTCGCTGAACTGCTGAAGCGCGTTCACGTGGATCGGCTCGGCGTCGCAAGCCGGATCGGCGCGCAGGCCGTCGATGCTGCCGGTCACCGTTGCCTCGTCGCCTTGATACACGCTGCTGAAGCGTTCGAGCGCCTCGCACAGCGCGCTGGTGCGGGCCTGCTCGTCGGTGCGCCCCTTGCCGGAGCAGAGCCTGTCGAACCGGTTGCTGTCCGGTACGGCGGCCGGGCACACGAGAAAGCCCGACGCATAGACCTTGCGCAGGCCCGCGTGCCGCTTCGGCATCGGATGCAGATACGCGATCGCGCCGCTGACCGGCGAGATCAGGTGCGCGTGGCGCGCGAACACCTGCTGCGGATCGGCGGTCCGGTAGCCGCCGTCCGCGCGCGCCAGCGGCGCAGGCGCGGCGAGCCGCGGCGCACGCGCCGCCTGCTCGCGCATCCACAAGGGATGGCCGCAGCACGGGCATTGCGGCCGCCTGACCACGCGGTGCCGTTCGACGGTCAGCGTATCGAGGCGCTGCGCGACGATATGCGTTTGCGAACGCTCCGCGACCGCGCGGTTGACCGCGATCTGCTCGACCGTCGCGGCCACGAGCGCGGCCGCCGCCGCGGCCCCGGCTCGCGAGGCTGCCGGCGGCACGTGCTTCGCGTCGCGGCCATGATGGCGCGCCAGCAGCGCCTCGACCGGCCGGTTAACGCGAATCCAGTAGCGCACGCATTCGACGCACGGCGCATCGGCAAGCGCGTCGACGCCGCCGGCCAGCAACGGCCCGATCAGCGTCTGCACACCGCCGGCCGCGACGACGAGCAGCGCACCGCCGCGCGCCGCCACGCGGGCGGCGCATGCGGCGAGATCGTCGCGGTCGTGCGTATCGACGATCGCGACGGTCAGTTCGGCTTCCTTGGCGATGCCGATACAGGCCGTGTCGAGCGCGCGCCGGAGCGGCGCGCCGTCCGCACCGAACGTCTCCACCGCGACCCGCAGTTGCGCGACGCGCGCGCACGCCGCGTCGCCGTCGAGCCCGGCGCGCTCGAAATAGCCGCGCGCCGCATCGTCGCCGTGCGGCGGATCGGCGCGCACGTAGCCGCGCCGCACCAGATGGTCGAGCCGCGCGAGCACGTCCCATTCGCCGAACGTGCCGGCCAGCGACGCCACGATCTCGGCAATCGTCATGCGGGCCCGCAGGCACGCGGCGATCCGCACGAAGATCGCGCCGGACAGCATCGCGCGCTTGAATTCGTCGACGACGAACAGCGTATCGGGCCCGGCATCGAGCACGAGCAAGTGCGGCTTGAAGCGCAATACGCGCGAAAGGTCATCGAGCATGCGTCGGGCTCCGTGCGACGGGTCGGACAAACGTCGCGCGGCCCGGGCAACCGCTCCGGGCCGCGTGACGGTGCGCGGGTCGGCCGCGCCCGGTCAACAGCAGGTGAACAGGTAACACGGCCCCGCGTCGCAGTAGGCCGCGAGCGCTACGGCCTCCTCGTCCAGGTGCGCCGGCTGCTCCGGTATGCCGACCGTCATCACGTTGCGCGGCAGGTTCCAGCTCCCGCCGCCTTTCCCGTCGCTCGTCCAGCCATGATCGCCGCCCGTCTTCTCGATGTCGATGTCGATGATCCACGGGCACTGATAGCCGAAGTATTTCGCGAGCGTATCCAGCGGCCGGTCCAGCAATTCGGTCTTGAACGCCGGGTCGCGCCACGAAAGCGCGATCGCACGCAGATAGACCTTCTGAAACTCCAGCATCGATTCGAGCGTCGGATTCGCGTTGTCCTTTGCCATGTCGGTTTCCCCGGAGTCATTCCATGATGGTGATGTGGTCCGCGTTGTACGCGGCCAGCGCCTGCGCGAACTGCGTCTCGTCGGCGGGCGCGGGCGGCAGGTACAGCGTGAGCCTGTTTTTCTGGCCGGCCGTCCAGTCGCCGTTGACGGTCGGCGTCCATTCCGACGATTTGAGCTGCACCTTCAGGTCGAGCTTGAACGGGAAGTGATAGTCGAACTGCTCGCGCAATGCGTGGACCGGATCGGCCTCGAGCTTGTCGAGAAACGCCGGCGAATGCCACGCGAGGGCGATCGCCCGGATGACGGTCGCGCGGTATTCGAGAAACTGTTCGTACGTCGGTAATCGAAGATCCTTGCTCATCGGTCTGCTCTCCTGAATGACGGTTTGAACTGCTTACGGCAACGACTGCAACGTCGCTTCGGCGAGCCTGGCGATGCGGCCCATGCCCGCCGTCGTTGCAATTTCGACTGCGCGCCGGCATGCGTCCAGCGCGGCCACGCCGCCGCAACGCGGATCGGCCCGGCACAAGTACTCGCTCTGTTTCAGCAATAGTTGTGCTTCGTAATACCGTTCGCCGCTCGATTCGCACCAGGCGAGGCACTGCCCGATCTGCGCGAGCGCCGCGTCATGGTCGCCGCGTTCGGCATCCAGTTCGGCCAGCAGCGACGCGTAGTAGGTCAGCCCAAGCAGGCCGCCCGACTGCCGCTGCGCGTCGAGATGCGCGACGACGCCCGCGCGATCGCGTTGCGTCCACGCGTGAATGATCGCGGCGTAGTGCCCGACCGCGCGCAGCCGGTGCGCGTCCGCGAGGCGGAGAATCGCCTCGGACACCGCTCGCGCCGCGTCGCGATCGCCCGCGAGCTGATGCGTGCGCGCGAGGTACATCATCGTGACGCCGAGCGTCGGCAGATGATCGAGGCAGGTCGCGCGATACACGGCTTCGTGCGCCATCGCGAGCGCCGGCTGAGGATCGTCGTCCATGCACCAGCGCACGCTGGCGAGCGACGCCATCGTCCATGCGCGCGTATCGAGCCCCAGGATGCGCCGGTGCCCCGCGTCGCGTCGCACGTCGTAACCGGCCAGCACCGCGTCGAACGCGGCACGCGCGCGCATAGTCGCCGTCGACCCACAGGCTCATGCCGCGCATCGCGTCCGCCGCGACCTGCACGCCCGCCTCGCCGCGCTCGGTCGCGAGCGTGTCGAGCCGCTTGCCGATCCGGCGCACGGTCGCGCGGTCGCCGGCGACGTGGTAGTAGGTCGACAGCGTCCACAACGCGCTGATCTCGAGCTCCGGGTCGTCGAGCGTCTGCGTCTGCCGCAGCAACTGTTCCGCATGCTCGCGTACCTGCGCATCGGCCCAGCCGAAGCGCGCCATCGTCGCGTGCGTCAACGTGGCGCGGATGCGCGCGCGGTCGTGCTCGCGCTGCGCGTGATCGGCGGTGGCGAGCCAATCGAGCACGGCCTGCCCGTAACGGATCGCATCGTCGTATCGCGAACGTTCGAGCGCGCGGCGCGCCGCGTCGATGCCGTGCGCGATCGCGTCCGCGCACGCGCCGGCGCGTGCGAAATGTCCGGCGACGCCGAACGCATGCGCCCCGGCGCCGCGATCGGCCTGCGCGAGCAGCGCACGGCCGATGCGCGCGTGGTTGCCGCGCCGCACCGCGGGCGGCATCGATTCGTATGCGGCGTCGCGAATCAGCGCATGGCGGAACGCATAGAACACGCGGTCGCGCCGATGTTGCGCATACACGATCCGCTCCTCGAGCAGCAGCCGCAGATGCGCGTCGAGCGTGACCCGATCGTGCGGCGACGCGTCGGCGAGCAATTGCGCATCCACTTCGAGCCCGATGGTCGCGGCGAGCTGCGCGGTGTCGCGCGCGTCGTCGATCCGGTCGAAGGCCAGGCCGAGCATGCCACCGAGGCTGAGCGGCAGCGGATACGGGTCCGTTGCCGCAGGCCCCGCGAGCGGACCGTCCGCGCCGCTCACCTTCAGCTCGCGCGCGACGGCCTCGATGAACAGCGGAATGCCGGCGGTGCGATCGGCGAGCCGGTCGAGCCACACCGGATCGAACGCGCCCGGGCCCAGATGCGCCGACATCAGACGTTGTGCGTCGTCGCGCGGCAGGCGGCGCAGCACCACGCGATCGGTCGCGCCGCGCCAGCGCGCGAGCTTGTCGGGGCGCGACGTGAGCACGATGCACAGTGCCGCTGCGCGCGGCGAGTGCTGCAGATACGCGAGAAACTCCTCGGTCGAGCGATCGAGCCACTGAACGTCCTCGATCACGAGCAGCACCGGCGCGCCGTTGCCGAGCGACACGATCAGTTGCTCGAGGACGTCGAACAGCGCGTGCTGCTCGCGCGCGCTCGACCACAGCAGCCCGTTCGCATCGCAGGGCAGCCCGAGCCAGGTCGCGAGCGCGACACGCGCCGCCGCATGGTCGCAATCGAGCGGCGCGATCATCGCGTCGATCGCCGCGAGCGCCGCGCCGGGCGCGCGATCGGCGTCGACCTGCCAGTGCGCGGCGATGAACCGCAGGACCGGAAACAACGCGTGGTTCTCGCGTTCGGGCAGGCAGCCGCACTGCGCGAAGGCATGGCCGCGGGTCCGCACGGCCTCGCACAGCTCGTGCACGAGCCGCGACTTGCCGAAGCCCGCATCGCCGATCACCAGCCGCGGCACGCCGGGCGGCGCCGGCTCGCCGCGCCTCGCGCGACGATGCCGCTCGTGCGTGTCCTGCCACGCGCGCAGCAACGCGTCGAGCTCGCGCGCGCGGCCCACCATGGGCGTGCGCCTGCCGGCATCGAGCGAATCGAACGGCGTATCGGCGTGCCGCTCGCCGAGCAGTTCATGAACCGGCTGCGACACGACACCCGCGCGCGCGAGCCGCAACGCGGTCGGCCGCGAATCGGCATGCCGTTCGAGCACGAGCCGCGCATCGTCGCTGATCAGAATCTGTCCCGGACCGGCCAGCCGCAACAGCCGCGATGCCGCGGCGGGCGTCGACACGCCCGACATGTGCGACGCCTGCGCGAGCACCTGCCCGACGTGAATCGCGGCGGCCACTTCGACCCGCCAGCCTTCTTCCGCGCCGGCAGCAGCACGGCCGCCGGCGGCCGGCGGCACCGGCAGCCGCGCGCGCTCGGCGACGCGCACCATGTCGAGCGCCGCCCGCACTGCCCGGCGGGCGGGCCGGTCGATGTCGCCTTGCAGGCCGAAATGGAACAGCAGCGTGTCGCCGAGCCGTCCGCCCACATGCGCGCCGTAACCGACGGCGATATCGGCGCACTTCGTCAGCCACTGTTCCTCGTAGCCGTCGAGCACCATCCCGTGCTCGGTTCCGGCATGGCGCCGGCGGCCCTCTCCGGCGATCGTCACGCAGCAGCACAGGGTGGTGATCTGCCGGTACTCGCCCACCTCCGCGATCGTCTCGCCGCGCGGCGCAAGCGGTCGCGAACGCGCGTGCCGGCCGGCGCGACCGGCGTCGAACTGGCCGACGAGCGCGGCGAAGTTGAGCGCACGAAACTGCGCCGCGAGCGCCTCGGCCGACGCGGCGCGCTGCCGCGGATTCTTGTTCAGCGCATGCCGCAGCACCGCGCCGAGCGGCAGCGCCGCGATCGACGGCGGGAGCGCCACATCCACCGGGCTCAGTTGCTGATAGAGGATCTCGGCCACGCTTGCGCCTTGCATGACGACCTCGCCCGTCAGGCATTCGATCACGATCAGGCCCCACGCATACAGGTCGCTGGCGGGCGTCGGCGGCTCGTTGCGCAACTGCTCGGGCGCGCAGTAGGGCGGCGAACCGAGCACCTCGGTCGCGAGCGTCGCGGTCTGGCGCGCGATGTCTTCGGTGCCGGGCAGCAACGCGCCGATGCCGAAATCGAGCAGCTTCGCGTGCGGCCCGTCGTCGGCCATCGCGATCACGATGTTCTGCGGCTTCAGATCGCGATGCACGATGCCGCGCCGATGGGCGGCCGCGAGCGCGTCGAGCACCTGCGTCATCAGCCGCCCGGTGTCGATGGCCGACAGCGGCCCGTCCGCCGCGAGCCGGTCGCGCACCGTCCGGCCCTCGACCAGTTCGAATACGGCGAACAGCCGCCCGTCGGGCGCCTCGCCCTGGTCCAGCAGCGCCACGATGTTCGGATGCCGCAGCGCCTCGCACAGGCTCGTCTCGCGCCGAAAGCGTGCCCGCCGTCGCATCCGCTCCGGCGCGACCAGCGCGGCGTCGTCGCGCATCAGCTTGAGCGCGACGGCGTGCCCCGTCTCGTCGCAGGTCGCCCGAAACACCACGCCGTTGCCGCCTTCGCCGAGCAGCGCGCCGAGCCGGTAATGCCATTTGCCGGCGAGCGTCGCGAAAGGCGCCGCGCGCTTCGACGGTTCTGGTGCGTCCGGGCGGACGGCGGGGTGAGACGCGGTCGGTAGCACGGCCGGTTCTCCCGCGTTCACGGGCAATGGACGACCGGGCCCGGCACCGCGCGCGGCACGCCGAGACGCGGCCCGACGGCCGGCACCGACTCGCATTCGAGATGCTCGCCGCGCATGATCCGGAACGGCACATCGCCGAAGCGGACGCTGCCGCGCCGACGCTCCACGAGCTGGCTCGCGCCCAACCCCGGCAGCGCCGCGAATTGGCTCCGGGCGCGATGGATCTGCACGTTGACATGGGACGCGTCGATGCCGAGCATGCGCGCGAGCCGGTCGAGTTCGATCCACCCTTGCGTGGCGGCGTCGTAGCCGGCCTGCATGTCGGCCGAGCGCGCGCGGGCAAGCGTGACGAGGCTGTAGTGATGGGCGCGTTCGCCGAGGTCGACCACGCCGCCACGGACATGCAGCAGCATGCGCACGTGCTCCTCGTCGCGGCTGACGAAGAATTCGAGCAATTGCGCCGGCGCGGCCGGATCGGCAGGAGCGGCGAGCATCACCGTCGAGCCGTGGCGCGCGAGCGCGAGGCGCCACGCGAAGTCGCCGGTCGACACTTCGTCGCCGTCATGCAGCGCGCGCGGCGGCAACGTGTCGTCGCACAGCCATTCGCCGGCCGGCGAACGAACGATCGTGACCGGCTGCGCGGCAGGCGCCGGCAGGATCTGGCATGGCGCGAGCACGATCGGCGCGGCGGCGCCGCGGATCGGCCACAGCGTATCGGCCGGATCGTCGAGCGACTCGACGCGCCACGGCGCGATGCCGGCCCTGCCGAAGCGGATCACGTCGCCTTGCTGCAGCACCGCATGCTCGCCGTCGCGCAGCGAGACGCCCGATACCGACGTGCCGTTGCTGCTGTGATCGTGGAGCTCCCAGAGCCCGCCGACCCAGCGGATATGGGCGTGGACGCGGGACACCGAGCCGTCCCGGATGACCGTGTCGCAGCGCGCGTCGTCGCGGCCGAACACGTGATACGCGCGGAGCAGGCATGCGTCTCCGGAAGCGTCGTTCTTGAGTATCGCCATGGCCGCCCCGTGTCGGATTCGCCCGGATCGTTCGAGTGACGCATCGACGCTGCCGGGCAAGCGATTGCTTCAATGATCGCGAACAGTGCCGCCCGTTCGCCGCCTCGTTACCTGTTTTTCTGGTCAGCTTCCTGCAAGGGTCGCCCAAGCGTCGCGCGTTATTTCGGCAAATTGAATGGTCGATCGCTTTGTTGTTTTAAAGTCTGGCATCCCGATGAAAATCCTGCCAAATAAAATCGTGCTCCGCAACCGGCATACCTGGATAACGATTTTATATTGCAATGCTTTACCTTTTCGATGAATTTTCGGGTGACGGATAAAGGGTCGAAATTCTTCATCGTGGCTCGCTCTGCCGTGATCCATGCGCCATGGCCGACACGATGACATTGAATGACGGAGTCGGATTAATGACCTTTGCCAACGCGGAATTCTTGTTTGCACGATGGAAAATAAAATAAAACCGTTTCGATTTTTAAAATAGTTTTATTCGGCGTTTTTATAATCTTCCCTGTTTAACTTATTCATGAATCCCACCGCATCGCGGCGAATGTCTCGCGGGGTAGTCGGCAAACGCAGGTGTATCCGCACGACCATGCATCGGGAGGCGTCGATCGAACGGCCGCGACACCGGATGCGGCATCGCGCCCGCCCGGTCGCCGGGATCGATTCACCCACGACATCGCAGGAACGCCCCCAACGGCCGCCTCGTCGCACGCCCCGCCCCACCATCCCGCCCTCAATAATCCCCTTGACGCTGTATCTTTCGATATATATCTTTAGATATGTTTTACGACATACAGGACACGATCATGCGACACAATCACTTCCGCGGCCATGCCCGATGCGACGGTCATGGTGCGCATGACCACCCCGAGGGATTCGCCGGTCTCTGGTACGCGATCGGTCGCCACCGTCGCGGCCACGATGCATTCGGCGGCGGCCCGTTCGGCGGCCGTGGCGGGCGCGGCTTCGGCGATTTCGGCGACGACGGCATGCCGCGCGGCCGCCAGTTCAGCTCCGACGATCTCCAGCTGCTGCTGCTCGCGCTGGTGGCCGAACAGCCCAGCCACGGCTACGAACTGATCAAGGCGCTCGACACACGCTCGAACGGCTTCTACAGCCCGAGCCCCGGCATGGTGTATCCGGCGCTCACCTATCTCGAGGAAGTCGGCTTCGTCGCGTCGCAAGCGGAAGGCAACCGCAAGCGCTATGCGCTGACCGACGCAGGCCGCGCGCATCTCGACGCCCAGCGCGAACGCGTCGACACGCTGTTCGCGCGCCTCACGCACCTCGCCCGCAAGATGGAGTTCATGCGGCGCGCGTTCGCCGGGGAATCGGCGGGCAACGAAGCGCAGGACGAATCGCAAGCCGGCTGGCTGCCGGAATTCGTCGAGGCGCGTCTCGCGCTCAAGCGCGCGCTGCTGCACAAGAGCGCCGCCGACGCCGACGAACAACGCCGCATCGCGGCCATCATGCGCCGCGCGACGGCCGAAATCGAAGGCGGCGCCGGCGCGTGATCCGCGCCGTCCCGTCACCACCCAAGGAGAACGGATCGATGCAGAACACATCCGAGCGCACCGTCACCCGCGTGCGCCACCCCCTCAAGTTCCGCCTGCTGCAAGTGCTGCGCGTGCATCCCGTGACGCCGCATCTGCTGCGCGTCACGCTCGGCGGCCCCGATCTCGCGGATTTCGAATCTGCGTCGTTCGACGATCACGTGAAGATATTTTTCCCGCCGCCGGGCGCGGAACGCCCCGCGCTGCCGACGCTCGGCGCGAACGGCCCCGAGTTTCCGGCAGGCGAACCGAAGCCGGTCGCGCGCGACTTCACGCCGCGCCGCTTCGACCGCGCCGCCCGCGAACTCGATCTGGAATTCGTGCTGAACCATCCGGGCCCGGCATCGCAGTGGGCCGCGCAGGCACGCGTCGGCCAATGGCTCGGCATCGGCGGCCCGCGCGGTTCGTTCGTCGTCCCGACCGGTTTCGACTGGCATCTGCTGATCGGCGACGATACGGCGCTGCCGGCCGTCGCGCGGCGTCTCTCGGAATTGCCGGCCGGCGCGCGCGCGGCGGTCGTGCTGGAAGTCGCGGATCGCACCGCGCAGATCTCGTTCGATACGCGCGCCGACGTGCATGAAATCTGGCGCTTTCGCGCCGAAGCCGACGCGGCGGACGGCGATGCGCTGCTGAATGCCGTGCGCGACCTGCCGCTGCCGTCGTCCGGCGACGGCTACGTGTGGGCGGCCGGCGAAGCGCTGTCGATGCGCGCGGTGCGCCAGCACCTGACCGGCGAGCGCGGCGTCGACAAGTCGCGCATCCGCGCGGCGGCCTACTGGAAGCGCGGCGCGGCGGCCGTGCACGAAACGCTGGAAGACTGAGCGGGGCGGATACCGCTCGACCGGCGGCTGAAACAATCGTGGCGCCGGCGCAGCAACGGGCTTGGCACCGGCATCGCGGCGGGTATATATGTATGTCTGCGACGCCGCTGTCGGGCGACAGCCGCCGCAGCCCGCCCAGGAGCGCCCGGTCATGACAAAAGAAAGCCACGCTTCGCCTTTCCTTCGCCACCTGAAGATCGCCGGTTATTGCGGCCTCGCCGCGGTCGTCCTCGCGCTGTTCGTCGCGATGTGCGCGATCCTGAAGGAAAGCGCCCTCGACCGCGATGCCGCGCGGCATCCGGCCGATACGCCTGAACTGCACGATGCGGGCGGCAGCCCGTCCGCCTCGGCCGAATCGGCCCGCACATCCGGCTCGTCCGGCTGACGGCGTTCCGCCGCTTCCTTCTGCTTACGGCGCCTGCCGGCGCCCCATCACGACCGCATGCACCGAATCGCCGAGCCGTTCGAGCAGCGCGGTCACGCGTTGCCCGTACAGGTGCGCGGCCAGCGCGCCCACCGTGCCGACCAGCACCCCGCCCGCCATGTCGAACGGCCAGTGCACGCCCGCATAGACGCGCCCCCATGCGATCGCCACGGCCATCGCGGCCATCACGAAACCGGTGACCCGCGTCGTGCCACCGAGCAGCAGGCCGACCGCCATGCTCCACGCGAACGTCATGTGATCGCTCGGAAACGAACTGTCCGGCGCGTGCGGAATCAGCTGCGTGCCGACGCCGGCCATGAACGGGCGCGGCGAGAACCAGACATGCCCGAGCATCTGCGCGAGCACGAGCGCCACGCAGACGCCGACGCCGGCTTCGATCGCCTGGTGCCGCGCGGGGCGTGCGCCGAAGATCCAGGTCAGCAGCAGCATCGCGGGCAGCGCATAGACGAGCCAGTCGGCGGCGAAGATCGCGAGGCGGGCAACGCCCGGGTGCGGTGCACCGCCGGCGTTGATGGCGGAAAAGAGGGCGAGATTGAGGTTCTGCATGAATCCGGTTGCGTGGGGCGTCAAGGATCGGCCGGTTGCCCGGCCCGAGTCGAACGATGCTAGAGCGTCGCCGCTTAAGCGGTGCTTAATGCGGCAGCCGCCCGGACAAGGCCCGCGCGGCGAACGCACTTAGAGCCTGCACTGCAACACAAGTTCACACAATTGTCATATTCCCGCGCGACCGTTTCCCGTAAAGGCTCACCCTCTCTCCCGTAAAGACTCACCGTTTTCACACGATGGCGTCATCGATGCGTGCGACCATGGCCCGGCCGGCACGCCGTCCAGGCCGTTTGTCTCATTCATCTCAATATTTACGCCGCAAATTATTCGAAATCGGCAACAATTAATTCCAGATGCGGCATCGCACAACGGCAACGCACAGGCATACGATTACGTCCACTCATCCACGAAGCGATCAACAACAAGGAGTCCGCATGAAACCCAGCGATGTCCGATCGAAAGCGTTTGCGATGCCGTTGACCAGCCCTGCGTTCCCGATGGGCCCGTACCGTTTCGTCGATCGTGAGTTTCTGATCATCACGTACCGCACCGATCCGGACCGCCTCCGTGAAATCGTCCCCGAGCCGCTGCAGGTCACCGAGCCGCTCGTCCACTACGAATTCATTCGCATGGCCGATTCGACCGGCTTCGGCGATTACACCGAAAGCGGCCAGGTGATCCCGGTCGAATACAACGGTCAGGCGGGCGGCTATACGCTCGCGATGTATCTCGACGATCATCCGCCGATCGCCGGCGGCCGCGAGCTGTGGGGCTTCCCGAAGAAGCTCGCGTCGCCCACGCTGCACGTGAACACCGATCACATCCTGGGCACGCTCGACTACGGCAAGGTGCGCGTCGCGACCGGCACGATGGGCTACAAGCACAAGGAACTCGACATCGACGAGCAGACGAAGCGGCTCGCCGGCCCCAATTTCCTGCTGAAGATCATCCCGCACGTCGACGGCACCGCGCGCGTCTGCGAACTGGTGCGCTATTACATGCAGGACATCAAGATGAAGGGCGCATGGACGGGTCCCGCATCGCTGGAGCTGGCGCCGCACGCGCTCGCGCCGGTGGCCGATCTGCCGGTGCTCGAGATCGTCGAGGCGCGCCACCTCGTCGCGGATTTGACGCTGGGCCTCGGCGAAGTCGTCTACGATTACCTGGCTCAGTAACACGTCCGCAGTCCTTTCTCCCTGTCAATCCTTTCACCACGGGAATTCGAACATGAGCAACCTGAATGGCAAGACCGCAGTCGTCACGGGCGCCGCGAGCGGCATCGGCAAGGAAATCGCACTGGAGCTCGCCAAGGCAGGCGCGGCCGTCGCGATCGCCGACCTGAACCAGGACGGCGCGAACGCGGTCGCCGACGAGATCAACAAGGCAGGCGGCAAGGCGATCGGCGTCGCGATGGACGTGACCAACGAGGAAGCCGTAAACACCGGCATCGACAAGGTGGCCGAAGCGTTCGGCTCGGTCGACATCCTCGTGTCGAACGCGGGCATCCAGATCGTCAACCCGATCGAGAACTACTCGTTCGCCGACTGGAAGAAGATGCAGGCGATCCACGTGGACGGCGCGTTCCTGACAACGAAGGCCGCGCTCAAGCACATGTACAAGGACGATCGCGGCGGCGTCGTGATCTACATGGGTTCGGTGCACTCGCACGAAGCGTCGCCGCTGAAGTCGGCGTACGTGACGGCCAAGCACGGTCTGCTCGGCCTGGCGCGCGTGCTGGCAAAGGAAGGCGCGAAGCACAACGTGCGCTCGCACGTCGTGTGTCCGGGCTTCGTGCGCACGCCGCTGGTCGACAAGCAGATTCCGGAGCAGGCGAAGGAGCTCGGCATCAGCGAAGAGGAAGTGATCAAGAAGGTGATGCTCGGCAACACGGTCGACGGCGTGTTCACGACGGTGCAGGACGTCGCGCAGACGGTGCTGTTCCTGTCGGCGTTCCCGAGCGCCGCGCTCACGGGTCAGTCGTTCATCGTCAGCCACGGCTGGTTCATGCAATGAAGCCGCACGCCCGCACCGAAAAGCAGGCTGTGGATGCGGCGGACCTGCACCACGAAGCCGGCGCGCCGGCGGCCGCACGGTCGCTGCCGTACGAAACGATCGCGCTCGTCCTGCAGGGCGGCGGCGCGCTCGGCGCGTACCAGGCCGGCGTGTTCGAAGGGCTGCACGAGGCGGGCATTCCGCTCGACTGGATCGCGGGCATCTCGATCGGCGCGCTCAACACCGCGCTGATCGCCGGCAATGCGCCCGAGCATCGCGTCGAGCGCCTGCGCGAATTCTGGGAAACGATCTGCCAGCCGGCGTTCTTTCCGACGATTCCGGCCGCGTTCGAATTCGCGCTGTTCAACAGCATCGACCAGGTCCGCACGTTCTTCACCGCGTCGCAGGCCGCCAGCGCGATGATGCAGGGCCAGCAGGGCTTCTTCGTGCCGCGCTTTCCGCCGCCGCTGCCGGGCGTGTCCGACCATCCTGAAAAAATCAGCTGGTACGACACGTCGGCGCTGCGCGCGACGCTGCTGAAACTGTGCGATTTCGACCGGATCAATTCGGGCGAGACGCGCGTGTCGGTCGGCGCGGTCAACGTCGGCACCGGCAACTTCGTGTACTTCGACAACTCGCGCATCCGTCTCGCGCCCGAGCATTTCATGGCGTCCGGTGCGCTGCCGCCCGCGTTCCCGCCCGTCGAGATCGACGGCGAGTATTACTGGGACGGCGGTGTCGTGTCGAACACGCCGCTGATGGAAGTGCTCCGCGCCCGGCCGCGCCGCGACACGCTCGCGTTCCAGGTCGATCTGTGGAGCGCGCGCGGGCCGCTGCCGCGCACGATGGCCGACGTCGCCGAGCGCACGAAGGACGTGCAGTACTCGAGCCGCACGCGTTTCGTCACCGACACGCTGCAGCGCGAACAGCGCTACCGCAACGTGCTGCGCCACGTGCTCGAACAGGTGCCGGAAGAGCAGCGCAAGAACGACCCGTGGTGCGTCGAGGCCGAAGCAATGTCGAGCGGGAAGAAGTACAACATCCAGCATCTGATCTATCAGCAGAAGGCGTACGAGCATCACTACAAGGACTATCAGTTCGGTCTGTCGACGATGCGCGACCACTGGTCCGCGGGTCTCGACGACATCCGCAAGACGCTCGCGGTGAAGGACGGCCTCGCGCTGCCCGTCAACGACGCGGGCTTCGTCACGCACGACATTCACCGCCGCCGGTAATGCCGTGTGCAACGGGCCGGCATGCTGCATGCGCCGGCCCGTCCTCCTTTCCGATTCGACATGTCGATTTTCATTGCGCTATTCGCGCTCATCGCCCTCGGATGGGGCGCCGTTCACCTGTTTCACGTCATCGCCGCGCAGTTCGGCCAGCCGGTCGCGATCGCGGCCGCCGTGCTGGCCGCCGCGCTCCTGGTCGCGCTGATCGCGTGGTGGCTCAAGCGTCGCCGCGACATCGCACCGAACACGAAGGAAGAAGGCTGGACGCACGTCGTGCATCGCGCGTGGGGCGAGTTGCGCGTGTCCGCGACGCAAGGGCTGCTGTGGCTGTCGCATGACGGCGCGGACGGCCGCTATACGCTGTCGCAGCTCGACGGCTGCGAGGCCGCGCCGATCGACGGCCGCTGGCATCTCGTCGTGCGCGTGCGCGACGCCGTGCGCGGCGAATGGAAGCTGCCGATGATGGACAAGCGCGATGCGCAGCGCTGGGCGCGCGTGCTCACGCTGGCGAAGGACAACCGGCTCTGAACGCGCGTGCGGGCCGCATGGCTCGCACGGGCCGATCGCACAATGATCGGCTATCGCGCACCGAGCGCCCACAGCGCGTCGAGCACGTGCTGCGTCGCCCGTTCGACCGGGCCGGCACGATGGGCAATCCCCAGCTCGCGCCACAACGCCGGACGTAGCGGCCGCATGACGATGCGCGCATCCGGCAGCGGGGCGCCCGCCTCGTGCGGCAGCAGCGTCGCGCCGTACCCCGCGGCGACCAGGCTCTTGATCGCATCGTTGTAGTTCAGTTCGATCCGCGGCTCGGGCCGATGGCCGCCCAGTGCGAACCATTCGGTCGTAAGCCGCGACAGGCGCGTCGTCGCATCGTTGAGGATCAGCGGCCGCGCGGCCAGATACGCCGGCGTCACACGGGCCGGAAGCGGCCAGTCCGCAGGCAGGAAAGCCATCACCGGATCGCGACGCCACGGCCGGATCGACAGCCCCGCGACCGGCGCCTGCGGCAGCGCAACCAGCCCGACATCGAGCGTGCCTTGTGCAATGCGCGCCAGCGTGTCCTGCGACGTGAGCACCGCGATCTGCACGTCGATATCCGGATGCTGCGCGCGCAATCCGGCCACCGCCTGCGGCAACAGATGCGCGATCGCGCCGGTCGATGCGCCGAGCCGGACGCGCCCGCTCAACCCCTGCACCTGTCGCTGCACGTCGTCCAGCGTGGCTTCGACCTCGGCCAGCAGGCGCCGCGCCCGCTCCACCAGCACTTCGCCGATCACCGACGGGCGCACGTTGCCGCGTGTGCGCGACAGCAGCGGCGCGCCGACGCGGCTTTCCAGCTCGGCGACATGCAGACTGACGGTCGGCGGGGCGAGGTGAAGCCATTGCGCCGCCGCCACGAAGGAACCCTGGTCCGCGATCGCGACCAGCGTACGGAGGCGGTCCAGACTGATCTCGCGCATCGCATCCCTCTCGTTCAGGAAAGCTGAATCATACGATCAGCAAATTCAACTTTTCCTATTCTAGGCGTTCGGTGGACGATACGGTTTCCCCCGACGACCGAACGCGACGCACACGACCATCATGAGCTTCCCCACTGTCTTCATCGACGGCGACCAGGGCACGACCGGGTTGCAGATTCACGCGCGTCTGCGCGACCGCACCGACGTACGGCTGCTCACGCTTCCCGCCGCCGAACGCAAGGACCCCGCGCGCCGCGCCGATGCACTCAACGCGTGCGATATCGCCGTCCTGTGCCTGCCCGACGCGGCCGCGCGCGAAGCGGTCGGCTTCATCCGGAACCCGGCGGTACGCGTGATCGACGCGAGTTCGGCCCATCGCACGCAGCCCGACTGGGTCTACGGCTTTCCCGAGATGGCCGACGGACACGCGCAGGACATCGCACATGCGAAGCGCGTGACCAATCCCGGCTGCTACCCGACCGGCGCGATCGGCCTGCTTCGCCCGCTGCTGCAGGCCGGGCTGCTGCCGCGCGACTACCCGGTGAGCATCCACGCGGTGTCCGGTTACTCGGGTGGCGGCCGGGCGGCCGTCGACGCATTCGAATCGGCCGACGCCGCCACGCCCCCGTTGCCGCTGCAGGTGTACGGCCTCGCGCTCGAACACAAGCACGTGCCCGAGATCCGGCAGCATGCGGGGCTCGCGCACCGCCCGTTCTTCGTGCCGGCCTACGGTGCCTATCGGCAAGGCATCGTGCTCACCATTCCGATCGAGCTGCGTCTGCTTCCGGCCGGCGTGACGGGTGAGCGGCTGCATGCGTGTCTCGCGCACCACTACGCGGACGCGCGCCACGTCGACGTGACACCGCTCGCGGACGCCGCCGCGGCAACGCATCTCGATCCGCAAGCGCTGAACGGCACCAATGATCTGCGGCTCGGCGTGTTCGTCAACGAAGCGCGCGGCCAGGTGCTGCTGTCCGCGGTGTTCGACAATCTCGGCAAAGGCGCATCCGGCGCGGCCGTGCAGAATCTCGACTTGATGCTCGGTGCGTCGAGCGCCGCGTAACGCGCCCGCAGGCGCCGTCGACGGCGCCTGCGCACGCCCCCGTAAAAGCTCACCTTTAGCCGGTTTCAGGCCGTATCGTCGCTCGCGACGGCATTCAGGCCGGCCAGCGTCTCCACCAGGAAATCCACGCACACGCGTACCTTCGCCGACGCCGCGACGCGTTCCGGATACACGGCCCAGATGTTCGCGGGCTGAAGCGCGTCCGGCAGCACGCGGCACAACGCGCCGCGTTCGATCAGCGGCCCGGCCTCCCAGATCGAGCGCAGCACGATGCCGCGCCCGGCCAGCGCCCATTGCACGGCCACCTCGCCATGGTTCGTCGACAGTGCGCCGCCGACCTTCACCGTGGCCGTTTCGCCGCGCACGGTCAGCCGCCATACGCCGAACGGATGATCGCGCTCCTTGATCGCGAGACAGTCGTGCGAGGCCAGATCGGCCAGCGAGCGCGGCGTTCCGCGGCGGGCCAGATAGTCGGGCGACGCGCACAGCACGCGATGGTTCGTGGCGAGGCGGCGCGCGATCAGGTGATCGGCGATCTCGTCGCCGATGCGCACGTCGAGGTCGTAGCCTTCGCCGGCCACGTCGACGAGCCGGTCGAACAGATCGAGCCGCACGTTCAACTGCGGATAGCGCGCGCTGAAGTCGAGCAGCGCCGGCGCGACGACGTGCCGGCCGAAGCCGAAGCTGCTCGACAGGCGCAGCGTGCCGCGCGGCACCGTGCGCGTGGTCGACACGTCCTCGACGAGATGATCGACGTCGTCGAGAATCTTCTCCGCGCGCGCGAACACGCGTTCGCCGGCTTCGGTGACCGTCATGCGGCGTGTCGAGCGATGCAGCAGGCGCGTGCCGAGCTGCGCCTCGAGCATCGCGATGCGCTTGCTGACGTACGCGGGCGATACCGCGAGCTGCTCGGCGGCCGCGCTGAAGCTCGCGAGGCGGACGACCAGGCTGAACACGCGCAGGTCGTCGAGGTTCGGCGATTTATTCACGATTCGTGGAAAGTCGATTAACTTTTGCGTGATTTTAATCCGGATGGAAATAAATAGAATGACGTGACGGGCCGTTGCCTTCCTGGCAGCTGGCCGACCAGCCAAGGAGATTTGCATGACCGACAGGACTTACAGGATTGCCGTGATCCCCGGCGACGGCATCGGCCGCGAAGTGATGCCCGAGGGGCTGCGCGTGCTCGCCGCCGTGACCGCGCGCTTCGGCGTGCGCTTCGACTTCGTCGAGATCGACTGGGCGAGCTGCGACTACTACGCGCGGCACGGCAAGATGATGCCGGACGACTGGAAAGCGCAGCTGTCGGACATGGATGCGATCCTGTTCGGCGCGGTCGGCTGGCCGGCGACCGTGCCCGATCACATTTCGCTGTGGGGCTCGCTGCTGAAATTCCGCCGCGAATTCGACCAGTACATCAACCTGCGGCCCGCGCGCCTGTTCGACGGCGTGCCGTCGCCGCTCGCCGGCCGCCGCGCCGGCGACATCGACTTCATGATCGTGCGCGAGAACACCGAGGGCGAATATTCGTCGGTGGGCGGCACGATGTTCGAAGGCACCGAACGCGAAGTCGTGATGCAGCAGTCGGTCTTCACGCGGCACGGCACCGAGCGCGTGCTGAAATTCGCGTTCGAGCTCGCGCAGCGGCGCGCGAAGCGCGTGACCGTCGCGACGAAAAGCAACGGCATCGCGATCAGCATGCCGTGGTGGGACGCGCGCGCGGCCGAGATGGCCGAACGCTATCCGGAAATCGCGGTCGACAAGCAGCACATCGACATCCTGTGCGCGCGCTTCGTGCTGCAACCGGACCGCTTCGACGTCGTCGTCGCGTCGAACCTGTTCGGCGACATCCTGTCGGATCTCGGGCCGGCGTGTACGGGCACGATCGGCATCGCGCCGTCGGCGAACCTGAACCCCGACCGCACGTTCCCGTCGCTGTTCGAACCCGTGCATGGTTCCGCACCCGACATCGCGGGGCAATACATCGCGAATCCGGTCGCGATGATCTGGTCGGCGGCGATGATGCTCGACTTCCTCGGCAACGGCACGGGCCGCGAACGCGACGCGCACGATGCGATCGTCGCCGCCATCGAGGACGTGCTGCGCACGGGGCCGCATACCCGCGATCTCGGCGGCCATGCAGGCACGCAGGAAGTGGGCGAGGCGATCGCCGCGCGGGTTGCCGGTTGAGGGGCGCGTCCGGCGTTCGCGCCGGGCGGCACTGCGTGAATAGTCTGCGGTGAGCGGCACGCGATGCGGTTGCGCACTTGTGCAGACTCCGCCGATACGTCGCGGTGAAGTCGAGCGGTGAGCGACGGCACATCGCAACGCGCACTGTTTGCGCGGATCTTCGTTGACGTCGAAATCAATTCGATCGGTGAGTTGCACGTCGCGCTCGCACCCACCGATCGTCAACACACGTTCGCTTCGACGCGATCGGTGAGATGCATCACGCGACGACGCACACCGCAGCACGTCGAGACATCCGCCGCTTCATCGGGCGCAAGGCCGCGTCGACCGGGTCGAAGCACACAGTCCGACGCAGCATTTCACCTCGTCCCGAAAAATCTCACCTTCAACGGACGGCTCCCGAATTTCCTCACCATTGAACCGCGGGGACGCGTTCGCCGCTCCGTTGAGCGCGTGCGCGGCATCACAGCCCGAGGTCGGACAGCCCCGGATGATCGTCCGGACGACGACCAAGCGGCCAGTGATAAAGGCGGTCCGCCTCGCGAATCGGCAGATCATTGATGCTCGCGTGGCGATGCGCCATCAGGCCGTTCTCGTCGAACGCCCAGTTCTCGTTGCCGTACGAACGGAACCAGTTACCCGCATCGTCATGCCACTCGTACGCAAAACGCACCGCGATGCGATTGCCGTCGAACGCCCACAGCTCCTTGATCAGCCGGTAGTCGAGTTCGCGCGCCCACTTCCGCTGCAGCAGCCCGACGATCTCGTCGCGGCCCGTCACGAATTCCGCGCGATTGCGCCAGCGGCTTTGCGGCGTATAGGCGAGCGACACGCGTTGCGGGTCGCGCGTGTTCCACGCGTCCTCGGCGGCGCGCACTTTCTGGCGCGCCGTGTCGAGCGTGAAGGGCGGAACGGGCGGACGAACTTCGGGGGAAGCGGACATGGGTTGCTCCTGTTCAGGGTTGTGGCCGCGAACGCACGCAGCCGGTTCGGGTTCGCTGCGTCGGCTACCGCGACACGGCATCGAGCAGCAGTTCGGCCGTCGCGCGCGCATCGCGCGCGGCGTTTGCATCGCCACTGACGAGCGCCACGCCGATCGCGCCGTCGATCAACACGAGCCACTGACGCGCGATGCGCGCGAGCCCGCGGCGCTCGATGCCGGTTTCGTCGGCACAGGCGTCGAAGCGCTCGCGCACGAACGCCAGCAGACGCGCCTTGTGCATGCGGGCGACGACGCGCACGGGATCGTCGGCGTCGGGTATCTCGCCCGCCGCATTCAGGAACGCGCAGCCATGAAAGTCCGGCTGCCCGAACCAGTCGCACAGCACGTCGAACATGCCGAGCAGTTGCGCGCGCGGCGTCTTGCCGCGCGCCAGCGTGGCGTCGACGAACCAGCGCATCCAGCGCTCGTCGCGACGTTCGAGCGCGGCGACCACCAGCGCCTCTTTCGATTCGAAATGCGAATAAAAGCTCTTTCGTGCCGCGCCGGATCGCTTGACGATCGCATCGACGCCGGTCGCATGGATGCCGCCCGAATAGATCAGCGCTTCGGCCGCGTCGAGCAGCCGGTCGCGCACGCCCGGTTCGCCGGAGGAGTCGAGAAGTGTGTTCATGGGTTTACGGTAGAACGATCGTTCTCCGGCGTCAACCTTCATGTGAAAAGCCCTGCCGGCGAGAGGGCCTCGTCGTGTCCTGGCCGAGACGTCGAGGCCGGCCGCGTTTACGACATTTTTTCTTGAAGCGGCGACACGACGCTCACTACACTTCGGTCACCCTGTCTGGGCGAAAGGACATCATGCAGCGACCGGAATCCGCGCGCCCCGCGCGCGCCTATGCGGCTTATGCGAAACGGCTCGACGGCCGCGTCATCGTGCGGCGCTTCGACCCGTGCAGCGATTCGTACGACACGCTGACCGCGCTGCTGCATCGCGCGTTCGCGCCGCTCGGCGCCTTGGGCTTCAATTGCCCGTGCGTCGATCAGCCGGCCGCGGCGACGCGCGAACGCGTGCTGACCGGCGAGTGCTTCGTCGCGCTCGGCAACGCGCATCTGGTCGCGACGATGACGATGCGCTCGCACGATCCCGATTCGCGCTGCGATCCGTATCGCAGCCGGCGCGTCGCGACGCTCGAGCAGCTGGCCGTCGATCCGGTCTGGCAGGATCGCGGCATCGGCCGCGCGCTGCTCGCATTCGCGCAACGTCGGGCCGCCGCGCGCGGCGCGACGCATCTCGCGCTCGACGCGCCGTACGCGGCGGCTCGGCTCATCGCGTTCTATCGTCGCGACGGATTTCAGCCGGTCGACGTGGTGCGCTTTCCGGGGCACAACTACGACAGCACGATCTTGTGCAAGGCCGTCGGCGGCGCCGACGGCAGCACGCGCGCGCACGGCACGATGCAGATCGACGTCGCGCGGCAAGCCGGTGCGGCATCGTGAAACCCGATGTGCGCAAGCGCGATGACGACGACGATCGCGCACGGCTCGCCATCCGGCAGGCACGCGTGCGGGCGGCGCTAAGGCTGCGTGGCGTGATGAAGCTGACGATCGTCACGATCGCGGTGGCGCACGTGTTGACGTTCGCGTTCGAAGGCGTGCTGGCCGCAGCCGGTTTCGCACCGGACGCGGCGGCCGTGCTGCTGTTCCGCTTCGCGACGTGCGCGCTCGTGAGCTTCTGGCTGCAGGCGGATGCGTTGCGCGCGTACCGGTACGCGGCGCAACACGGGTTCGTCACGGCTCCCGGCGCGCATGGCGATCCGCTCGACGTTGCGCCGCAGTGTCCGAAGCGCTGGCTCGTCGTGTTGAGCCTTCAGCTCGACCCGCGCGGATCGAATGGTGAACGGATCAAGTAGCGGTCGGCGCACCGATCGAAGCCGATCGCCCGCGCATCAGTGAGTCGCAACGCGGGGTGCGGCTCACGGTTGAGGTTTCGGTTCGGCATGATGTCGCATAGGGTGGCGGGCGAACGCGTGCACGCCAAGCGAAGCGGGGAACTGCGGGGAAGTGGAGAAACAGGCGCCGGATGGCGTGACGGGAGAGAAGCGAAGCAGCTGCCGACCGGTGAAGCGAACGTGCAATTGCCGGTCACCGATGCGGGATCGTGCGGCGATTCGGCACGCAAACACAGCTCCCGAATAATCTCACCTCAAGCGCTGCGTCACGCGTTTCGACGTGTGACGGTGCGCGTGCAAACGAAAACGGGGCAGGCGGCGATCGCGCCGCGCTGCCCCGTCTCGACACTCAGTCGACTCAGACGGTCCAGTCGAGAATCACCTTGCCGCTTTCGCCGGACAGCATCGCGGCGAAGCCTTGCTCGTAATCGTCGGCCGCGAAGCGGTGCGTGATGATCGGCGACAGGTCGAGGCCGCTCTGCAGCATCGCGACCATCTTGTACCAGGTCTCGAACATCTCGCGGCCGTAGATGCCCTTGATCTCGAGCCCCTTGAAGATCACCTGGTTCCAGTCGATCGCCGTCTGCGCGGGCGGGATGCCGAGCAGCGCAACCTTGCCGCCGTGGTTCATCGCCTCGAGCAGGCTCGTGAACGCGCTCGGCACGCCCGACATCTCGAGACCGACGTCGAAGCCTTCGGTCATGTGCAGGTCGGCCATCACGTCGCGCAGCGACTCGCGCGCGACGTTGACCGCCCGCGTCGCGCCCATCTTGCGCGCGAGCTCGAGCCGATAGTCGTTGATATCGGTGATGACGACGTTGCGCGCGCCGACGTGCTTCGCGATCGCGACGGCCATGATGCCGATCGGGCCCGCGCCGGTGATCAGCACGTCCTCGCCGACGAGGTTGAACGACAACGCCGTGTGCGTCGCGTTGCCGAACGGATCGAAGATCGACGCGAGATCGTCGGAAATCTCCGGCGGAATCTTGAACGCGTTGAATGCCGGAATCGCCAGGTATTCGGCGAACGCGCCTTCGCGGTTCACGCCGACGCCCACCGTGTTGCGGCACAGATGCCGGCGCCCGGCGCGACAGTTGCGGCAGAAACCGCACGTGATGTGACCTTCGCCGGACACGCGATCGCCGATCGCGAAGCCGCGCACTTCCTGCCCCATCTCGACGATCTCGCCGACGTATTCGTGGCCGACGTGCATCGGCACCGGAATCGTCTTCTGCGCCCAGTCGTCCCACTTCCAGATATGGATGTCGGTGCCGCAGATCGCCGTGCGGCGGATCTTGATCAGCACGTCGTTGTGGCCGACTTCGGGGCGCTTCACCCGCGTGAGCGTGAGGCCGGGGCCGCGTTCGAGCTTTGCCAGTGCTTTCATGGTCGCGCCTCCGTCAGATGATGCCGAGCGACTTGCCGACGCGCACGAACGCGGCGACCGTCTGGTCGATCTGCTCGGGCGTATGCGCGGCGCTCATCTGCGTACGGATGCGCGCACGGCCGCGCGGCACGACGGGGAACGAGAAGCCGATCACGTAGACGCCTTCGCCGAGCAGCCTGTCGGCCATGTTCGTCGCGAGCTGCGCGTCGCCGAGCATCACCGGGATGATCGGATGCGCGCCGGGCACGAGCGTGAAGCCGGCTTCGGTCATCTGCTTGCGGAACCGCGCGCCGTTCTCGCGCACGCGCTCGCGCAGCTTCGCGCCTTCGTCGCTGCCGAGCAGTTCCAGCACCTTCAGCGACGCCGCGGCGATGCTCGGCGTGAGCGTGTTCGAGAACAGATATGGACGCGAGCGCTGGCGCAGCAGCTCGATCACCTCGTGACGCGCGGCGACATAACCGCCCGAGGCGCCGCCGAGCGCCTTGCCGAGCGTGCCCGTGATGATGTCGACGCGGCCTTCGACGCCGCAGTGTTCGGGCGTGCCGCGGCCGTGCGTGCCGATGAAGCCGACCGCATGCGAATCGTCGACCATCACCAGTGCGCCGTAGCGATCGGCGAGATCGCAGATGCCTTTGAGATCGGCGATGATGCCGTCCATCGAGAACACGCCGTCGGTGGCGATCAGCTTGTGCCGCGCGCCCGCGGCATCGGCTTCCTTGAGCTTCGCCTCGAGGTCGGCGAGATCGTTGTTCTTGTAGCGGAAACGCTTCGCCTTGCACAGGCGAATACCGTCGATGATGCTCGCGTGGTTCAGCTCGTCGCTGATCACTGCGTCGTTCTCGTCGAGCAATGTTTCGAACAGGCCGCCGTTCGCATCGAAGCAGCTCGAATAGAGGATGCTGTCCTCGGTGCCGAGAAACGCGGCCAGCGCGCTTTCCAGTTGCTTGTGGACGGTTTGCGTGCCGCAGATGAAGCGCACCGATGCCATGCCGAAGCCGTCCTGGTCGAGGCCGGCCTTCGCCGCGTCGAGCAGGCGCGGATCGTTCGCCAGACCCAGATAGTTGTTCGCGCAGAAATTGAGCACGCCGGCACCGCCGGCGAGCCGCACGGCTGCCGCCTGGGGACTCGCGATCTCGCGCTCGGTCTTGTAAAAACCGTCCGCGCGGATCTGGTCGAGCGTCCCGCGCACCTGGGCGAGAAAGGCATCACGCATCGCAAAGCTCCTGACAGGGTTTCGCATTCCGCAGCGCACTGCTCGTGGCGGCGCAACGGCCTGCTACTGTTATAGTCGGTCGTTCGGTTGACCGCACTTATCCGATATTCCGAACTGGAATTCGAAATATCGAACAACTCTAAGCGAACGGAATCCAAATGGCAAGTTCCTCCGGATCGCGGCGCCCGCCCGCCGCAGCCGCCCCGCAACCGCCGGCCGCGACCCCGCCGCGCGTGGGCGAGCAGATCCAGCGACTGCGCAACGAGCGCAAGCTGACGCTCGACGACCTGTCGCGCGCGGCCGGCGTATCGAAATCGATGCTCTCCGAGATCGAACGCGACAAGGCCAACCCGACGATCGCCGTCGCGTGGCGGCTGACGAACGCGCTCGGCATCACGCTCGACGAACTGTTCTCGCAGCCGAAGGCGCCCGAGACGATTCGCGTGGACGGCCCGCACGACATTCCGACGCTCGCCGGCCACGACGGCCGGTACCAGCTGCGCGTATGGGGCCCGATCGACCTCGCCGGCAAGTTCGAGTGGTACGAGCTGACGCTGCCCGGCGGCGGCGCACTGGTATCGAACGCGCACGAACCGGGCACGCGCGAACATCTCACTGTGCTGCAGGGCGCGATGGAAATCGAGGCCGCCGCCGCCAGCCGACGCCTGAAGACGGGCGACACCGCACGCTACCCGGCCGACGAGCCGCATGCGATCCGCAATCCCGGCAAGGCCGAAGCGCGGGCACTGCTGATCGTGATCCATCGCTGACGGCGCGGATAGTCGGCCAAAAGGCCAATCGCAGGCCTGTTGCGGAAAACACTGTATGTTTGTACAGTATACGGACATTCCGCCATGCACGGGCCGGAGCCGGCGCACCGAGGCGCCCGCCCTGGTCGACAGGAGCCTGCAATGACAGAAGAACAAGATTTGGCCGCGCTCAGCTTCAAGGCTGCCGCGCACGACCTCGAATTGATCGTCCGCCATATCGCCGGGCGCTACATCCGTCAGCGCGTGCCGCTGACGTGGCGCCTGCTGCACGCGATCGAAGCCGAAGCGCTCGCCGATCTCGGCTTTGCGAGCCGGCACGACGCGGGCATGCGCCAGTTGTTCGAACGGCCGTCGGACATGACGTTTCCCGAAACCGACGATCCGATCGACTTCGGGCGCTCGAATGCGCTGCCCGCGGTCTTTTCGTTCGCCGTTCTCGCCTATGAAGCCGCGGCAACGGCGCACGACACCGCGCGTCCCGCGCGCGCGCTGCGCCCGTCCAAGGCGTGGGGAGACTGATGGCCCAGCCCCGGCCGAGCCGCACGGCGGCCGGTTCACCCGTTCGATGCCCGAGACGTTGCGGAAAGGGCTACCATATACGCAACTAACGGAATTAATACCATGTCCCTTCCCGCCGCTCCCGACACTGCCGCACACCCGGAAGAAAAGGATCTGTTCGACCGCGATGCGTCCGACTGGGTCGCGTCGCCCGAAGCTGCGTTCGACGCATGGCTGGCCATGCAGGACTATCGCCGCTCGTCAGCCGATGTCTATCGCGCACAGTGGGGCGCGTTTCTCGCGTGGATGCGCGCGCATCAAAAGAACCTGGCGACGGTCGATACACCGACCATCGCGAACTTCGTCGGCGAGTTGCCGATCAAGAAAACGCAGCGGATGCGCTATCTCCGGCTGATCGAGCGCGTGCTCGACCATATCCGCCGCACCGAGTACGCGTCGACCAATCCGGCCCGCTTCATTGCTCAGGATGGCGAAGCGAACTGGCGCAAGGCGCGCGACAACGAGCCGACCGGTTTCCTCACGCCGGCAGAGCGCGCGACGTTGCTCGCCTATCTGTTTTCGCCGATCGGCGTATCGGGTTCCGCATACTGGAAGGAGCGTCGCGACCGCGCGCTCGTCGCTGCATTTCTCGGCGCCGGCATCAAAACCGGCGAAGCGCGCTCACTTACGATTAGTTGCATCAATACGAGTGGCACGTCGCTGCGGATCGAGTCGACGCATCCGGATTATTCGCGGGAGACCCATCTGGCCTCGTTTGCGATCGCTTTGCTCGAAGCCTGGCTCACCGAGCGCAAGCGCCAGGAGATTCCTGGAGAACTCGTCTTCCCCGCATCGCATGCCGGGCGACCGATGCACAAGGCGACGATGCTGCGCGCGATCGATGCGATCGTCGAATCGGCCGGGCTCACGTCGTCACGCACCGCGCGCGCCAGCCCGCAAACATTGCGCAACACCTATGCGGCGGAATTGTTCGAGCACGACGTGCCGCCCGAGCGGGTCGGCAAATGGCTGGGCTTCATGCGGCCGATCTCGTCGAATCGCCTGCATCGCGCGTGGAAAAACTGGCGCGACGGGCTGGCCGACCACAACGGTGACGCGTCCGACCGCGACGAAACTCACTGATCGGGAACCGGCTGCTCACGCGAACCGATCCGTGAGCAGCCTTGTGTGGCGCAGCCTCACCGTTTCACAGCTCCCGAAAAATCTCACCTCAAGCTTCCCGGATCATCTCACCTGTGCGGCGCCGCTGGCCTCCCGGTCAGGTGTGCGCAAAACGCGCGACGGCTTCGAAGCGGGACGGCCAGGTGCCGGAAGCGTGCTCGCACTCGGGGCACGCGACTTCAAAACCTTCGTCGCCGTGCGACAGTTCCGGTTCGCCATCGCAATGCGGGCACTGGGTCGGCGCCGGAATCTCGTGATCCAGCGCGGTGCCGATCGCGGCATACGCATCCGCGTCGAGTTGTCCCGCCTCGGCCAGGCGCCGGATCAGCGCGGCGATTTCCGGATTCATTCCGCGGTTCGCGCGCAACGAACTCACGTCACGCGTTGCGCGCTCCAGTTCGTCGCTCTGCGTACGCAGCTGTTCTTCGAGCCGGTCGGCGCGCGCCTTGGCCGAACTCAATTGCTGCAGGAAATCGAACTCCTTGCGCTGGACGTCGCGCAACCCGCTCTGGTAGGTCGACGCCATGCTGCGCAACGAGTCCAGTTCGACCAGCATCGGTTTGACGCGACGCTCGGCTTCGGCCACCGCATCCTTGATTTGCTGCGCATAGTGCTCGGTACGCTGCTGTAATTCGGCTTGCAGCGCATCGATGCGGTCGCGCAGGGCGGCGTTCTGTGCCTGTTCGGCTTCGATCCGGCCGGCAGCCGCGGCCAGTTCCTTTTCCAGTCGTGCGACTGTGGTGAGCAACGTTGCTTCGCTTGCCGAACCGTGAGTCGTTTGCGACGCGAGCTGAACCTCGAGTTCGGTTACCCGCGCCTGCAATTGTTCGTTTCTCGCTTCCCCGCGCGCGAGCGCCCCTTCGAGCGTTTCCTGGCGGACGGTTGCGTCACGCAACCGCTGTTCGGCTTCGGCCATGTCGGCGCGAACCTGCTCGCGGTCGCCATCGAGGCTGTCGCGCGCCGCTTTCAATGCTTCTTCATAGAGTGCGCCCAGCAACGCGCCGGCTTTTTCCTCGACGGCTTTCGGGATCGCCGCGCCGTCCAGCCTGATCTTGGACGCGGAACGAATGCGCTCCCAGAAATGGTCGATGTCTTTCGGGATGTCGCTGGCGCTGCCGGTCTGGGTGAGATCGCGGACGTTGGCGGCCGAGGGCCGGATACCGAGATCGAAGAACAAGCGTTTGCACGCATGCAGTGACAGTTCCTGGCGCCGTGCACCGCTTGCGCGCAGCGATTCCAGTTCTTCCCGAATGACTTGACGCATTTCGTCCAGGGTCATGACCACACTCGCAGACTATGAAATGTTGTAATCATAACGAAATACGTATTTATTGATACTTTTTCGAGGGTCCGTTGTGAATTTACGTCGTTTTGCACAGAAATCGGATCCATGAGTCCATCTGGTCGAAGGAAGCTCGGAATTCCGTGAAACAAAGCGAAGAAAGTCAGCCAAGTCCTTGTCTTGCAAGCATTTTCCAGCGAACCGCGAATTTCGGCCTTTGTTTCACATGACACCGGATCCGGTTGCCGGTCGGTGTTCAGGGGTTGGGGTGTCTGTGGAAAACTCGTCAGCCGATGTCTTGAGAGTATTAGAAGTAAACACCCTTGAACCCTTAGTTAAAAACGTTAACGCCACGGCACAGCCTTATGGAGCAAGGCTTTCCGGCCGACAAGGTGAAGTTTTACGGGAGCCAAGGTGACCTTCTGCGGGAGCTGACGTGATGGGGTTCGGGGAGCTGCGTGAGCCGTTGCAGGAAGGGTCGTGAGCGGATTCGGGATCACAGTAAAACACGCGTTTTCCCAAAGGTGAGGGTTTTCGGGGCCTCACAGCCATGGAACCCGCGCTGTGCCTGACTGCACAGTTTTCTGCCTGTGCAGACATAGGTGAGAATTTGCAGGACCCGCTTCACGCCCCGATTTTGCCCATCTTTTGGGCAGATTTGGCGAAAGGTGAGGTTTCACGGGACTCCACGGGAATTTGCTGTGAGGATTTCCGGGAAGCGAACGCCATTTTGCACAGCAAAAGTGCTCTCGGGGGCCTGTGATGCCCCAAAGGTGAGGTTTTTCGGGAGGGAAATCCGGGTTTTCCTGCCCCGATCCCGTTAAGGTGAGCTTTTTCGGGGCATGGATCACAGACCGTGATCCGGCTTACAGGTGAGATTTTCCGGGAGCCGGAGGTGCTGAAAAAATGGGCAAAGGTGAGGCTTTTCGGGACCTGTTGCCGGCCAAATTCGCTGAAAAGCCCGCCAGGACTGGAAGAAATCTCGTTTTTGCTGTGCCACTTTTTGGCACAGGTGAGATTTTTCGGGGGCTGACATACGGTTGTCGTATGAAGGATTCCGGTCCAAAGGTGAGGTTTTTCGGGGGATCCTGGCGCGGCACAGCCAAATGCCTACTGTGCATAAGTATCGGAAGAGATTGGAGTTTTTGATACCGCGCCGGTTACGGTGAGGTTTTTCGGGAGCGTTTTCCGTGCCCGCTGCTGTGCCGCATTTCGTCGGTAAGGTGAGCGTTTTCAGGAGTCGTTGGCAGCCGATCCCGCGCGGGTCGGGCGTTCGTCGGTAGCCGGATGAATCAGCAGGCTGTGCTTGAGGTGAGTATTTTCGGGACCGGATACGATTTGCGCGCTGTACAATGCGCGCCCGGGCTGGCCAAACACGCGCTGATCGGGCTGCGCGTGCCGGTTTCGACGAAGCCGAATCGATCTCCCGGCGCGCCACGCCTGTACATGCATACAGGCCCGCTGGGCGGCGGTCGACGAGATCCGGTGAGGTGCAATCGCGAGCCGGTGTCGAACTCACGGCTGCGCAGTCGCAAAATTACGACAAATCGAAAGGTGAGCCGATACGGGAGCCAATTCCGCACGTGTCGAGCACAGGTGAAATTCTGTGAATCGGCGCATGCCGCGGCACGTCTGGAAGAGTCCGGAACGCCGCAACGGCGGACCGGTGAGCGTTTTCGGGAGCCGTTCGGGTGAGTGCCGTTTTGCCGGCGCGCTTCACCGGCTATGGTGAGCATGTCGTTCTGGACGCACATCACCGCAGGCGCTATCCTTCCGGGAAACTTCTCCTCCGACCCGACGTATGGCCACGACGAAGCGCGCCAAGAAAACCGATGTGGATGTGGTGAGTGCCAGTTCAGCCGAATTGCGAAAGGCCGTCGAGGCGATCGCCATTCAGCCGAAGAGCGGCAAGATCACGCTCCTCACTCGCAAGCTGTTCAATGTCCTGCTGGCCGTCGCGCAGCAGGCCGACGACTCGGGCGATACGTATCGCGCACTGCTGTCGGACATCGTCGCCAACTCCGCTTTCGATTCGAACGACACCGCCTTGGTGAAGGAACACCTGCGCCGCATGGTGTCGGTGCAGGTCGAATGGAGCACGGGGACGTCGAGCCAGAAGCCGGGCCGCAAGTGGGGGATCTCCACGCTGATCGCGGATGCGGAAATTCTCGAGGATCCGACCACCCGCCGCGTGTGGGTCGAATTCTCGTTCGCGCCGAAGATCAAGAAGAAGCTGCTCGACCCGGTCCAGTACGCGCGTCTGAGCCTGCAGTTCCAGAGCCAGCTGCGCAGCAGCGCGGGTCTCGCGCTGTACGAGATCTGCGTGCGCTACCTGACGAACCCGAGCCACCTGACGATGCGCGAGCCGTGGGAATGGTGGCGGCCGATCCTGTCGGGCACACCCGACACGGAAGCCGGCGACGAAGCGAAGCGCGAGTACAAGTACTTCAAGCGCGACTACCTGCGCCCGGCGATCGCGGAAGTCAACGCGGTCACGAACATCTTCGTCGAGCTGATCGAGCACCGCGAAGGGCGCCGGGTTGCCGAGATCCAGTTCCGCGTGACCGAGCGCAAGCAGCCGATGCTCGCGCTCGACGAACATCCGAACGTGTTCGACAGCACGCTGGTCGACCGGATGGTGAAGCTCGGGATCCCGCTGAAGGAAGCGCAGACGCTCTACGCGGACAGCGAGGAAAACCGGATTCGCGCCGCACTGCAGATGACCGAGCAGCGGATGCGCAGCACGACGCTCCCGCCGGTGCGCAGCGCGCCGGCGCTGTTCAAGGATGCGCTGAAGAAGGGGTATGCGCCGCCGGTCGAATCGGTCGATGCGCTGCCTGCCGGCACGCCGTCCGCGAAGGTCGCGGCTGCCCAGCCGGACGATCTGAAGGCCCGCCTGCTGAGCGAGTTCGCGGCGTTCCGCCGCAAGGAAGCGAAAGTGCTGTACGAAGAGCAGGGCGACGCGGAGCGCGAAGTGGCGCGCGAGTCGTTCGAATCCGAGGCGTTGCCGACGATGGGCTCGCATCTGCGCGATGACTGGCGCAAGCGCGGCCTCGATTCCAAGCTGGCCGAGACGGCCTTTTTCGACTGGCTGGCCCAGAAGACCTGGGGCGAGCCGACGGACGGCGACCTGCTGTCGTTCACGCTGAACCAGTCGCGGGCCGCTTGAGGCCCGCTCAGGCCCGTTGACGGGCCGCCGCCGGCTCCGCCCCCTGATCGGGCGGGACCGGCACCCTCAATAGGCCCTGCGGGCCGTTTCCCTCACTCCGACAACAGCATCCGCTCGAGCTGCTCGAGAATCGCGTCGCGCTTGTCCTTCGGGAGGCCGCGCAGGCGCAATTCGATGCGGTCTTCGCCATACGACTTCAGGTCGCCGACCGACTTGCCGCCGAGCTTGATCTCGAGACGCTGCGCATAGCGCTGACGGCCCGCAGGCTTCGGCGTCTCCTGTGCCGCGACGCGACCCTTGACGATGTCCGACACCTGGCGCGTGCTGAGATCGTCCGACACGATCTTGTTGATCAGCCGCAGCGTGGCCTCGGTGCCGCGCGCATTGTGATAGCGGCCGACCTGATACGCCATGTTCGATCCGAAGCGATCGGGGCGTGCGACCATTTCCTGCATGATCGCTTCCGGCAACTTGCCGATCGACAGCGCGACGGCCACCGTCGACTCGTCGAGGCCGAGATGCTCGGAGAGTTCTTTCTGGCTCTGGAAATGCTTGTCGTCGAGGAAGCGGCGCCACACGACGGCGTTGTCGAACACCGTCTGCGAATCGCGCTGAACGTTCAGGTCGTAGCCGAGCTTGTAGCTCTGGATGCCGATCGGCACATCGATCACGATCGCCTTGACCGATTCCTTGTTCGCTTCCTTCAGCGCCCGCACGCGACGCCCGCCATCGCTGACGAAATACGTGCCCGGGTTGTCGTAATCCGGAATCACGTGGATCGCCTGCTGCTGTCCCTGCTTCGCGAGGTTGACCGCGAGTTCGGCAATCGACGATTTCAGATAGAAGTGCCGCGGGTTGAACGGGCTGTGCTTGATCGCCTTCAGCGGCAGCTCGATCACCTGCCCGGGTGCATAGCGATTCTCGAGACGCCACGCGCGATATTGCTGCGATTCGTCGATCGACGGATCGATCGTGAATTCCGGAGCAGGCGGCGGTGCGATGTCCTTCTTCGCGGATTTGGTCGGCGCCGGGGTCGGCGTCTCGGACTTGACGATGCCGTCGATCGCATTGAGCCGATCAAGCGCCGTGCGCTTCTCGCTCGTCGTGATATCCGGGCGCGCTTGGAATCCTTTGGCAAATTGGGAGGGTTTCATGTGACTCCTTTGTGCGCATAAAGTCAGGGCAGCATGGCGACGATTTCGTCGGCGCATGCGCGAATTTCGGCGGCGGCCAGCTTGCCGCCACGATCGTTCATCTGCAGCACGGTCTGACCGAGCGCCATCGCCTGCTTGTACGCTTCCCGAGTCGGAATCTGCGTCTTCAGCAGCGGGAAGCCGAGTTCCTCGAGCGCACGCTTGAGCTCACGGGTCAGCATGCGCTTCTCTTCGGTCTTGTTCAGCAGGAAGACCGCGCGGAGGTCTTCGTTCATCACCTGCGCCTGCTGAATCAGTTTGACCAGCCCGACGCTCGACCAGTAGTCGGCCGGCGACGACGACGTCGGAATCACGGCAATCGACGCGGCCAGCAGGACGACACCGGAGACTTTCTCGGTGATCGACGGCGGGCAGTCCACGACGATGATGTCGTAGTCGTTGATGAACTTCTTGATCTCGCGATGGATCTGGCCGTCGGCCTCGGCAAGGTTGACGACCGGAAACGGGATGCCGTTGTCGCTGTCGCCGGATGCGCTCGACCAGTGAACGAGCGTGTTTTGACGGTCTGCGTCGATGACGAGGACGCGCTTCCCTTTTTCATGGAACGCGGCGCCGAGATGCATGGCAATCGTGCTTTTGCCGACGCCACCTTTTTGTTGAGTGACTGCAATGATTTCCGCGGCCAATTTTCACTCCTGTTTTGGTCGTTGGAATTCTACAGGACGATATTTGAATTTCAATGAAATTGTCGTTCGACAACTACGCGTTGGCCATTCGGACGATCGGTTTATGCGCATAAACGAGCGGTGGATGTTCGATGGCTCGTTTGGACGGTGTGGTGAAGAGGAAGCGGCTGATGCCGAGTGATCGATGCCCTGCTCAGGATTACGTCTTCATGGGCGTATCGTCGGGGCCGTTCGTGGCAGAGATATCTCGACGCTCTCTCCTTTCGCGGGACGAGCCGCGTTGCCTGCGAGCCGCGAGTTTGTGCGCATAAAGACTGCGGAGGCCGATCGATGGGCTTCGTCGCTAGAGCGCATGGTATTCACTCGCGAGCGTCCGGCGTGAGCTGCGTGTCGTAGTCAGGTGCGTAGATCACGAGGTGCGTCGTTGAATGGACGTGCATGGAGGCAATGTCCTGCCGGGCCGTAGTGTTTATGCGCATAAACCAGAGGCAACGATAGGCCGCGACGAAGCGCCGTTGACAGAGACTACGCCTGAGTCAGGCGGGCAATGACGTCATGTCGGGGACGACGGTCTATCGATATAGCCATCGCGCAGTGCCGTTGCGTGTCGACATATGTCCATGCCACGAGCCACGCTGTACCTCGCCCGGCAATCGCGCGCTTTATGCGCATAAACCTAGCCGGCGTGTTCCGCAATCGCATACCCCTTTCGCGACCCGAGACAGCCCTCACGAGACAGCCCTCACGAGACAGCCCTCACGAGACAGCCCTCACGAGACATCGGCTGCGCCGGTCGTCGGCCCCGCGAAGCCACCCGCCCGACTTTATGCGCATAAACAACCACTCTTCGACGCGTCGCCGAACACAGGACACTCCCCTCTCGCGATCACTGCGCATCGCCAAACCGAAACCGCCTCAGCGACCTATCAAGAGGAACCCCACACCGATCTCGATTGCCCCCCATCAGGCCCCTCGATGCAGACTCGCTACAATACAGGCCTCACCCCTCCTGCCTTGAACGATGATCACGATCTACCACAACCCCCGATGCTCGAAATCCCGCGAGACGCTTGCGTTGGTCGAGTCGCTGAATACCGCCGGCGCGCCGCTGAATGTCGTCGAGTACCTGAAGACGCCGCCGACTGTCGAGGAACTGGACACGCTGCACAAGCAGCTCGGCCGCCCGGTCCGCGACATGCTGCGCGACGGTGAGGAGCCGTACAAGGCGTTGAATCTGGCCCGCGCGGATCTGACCGACGCCGAAGCCTACGGAGCGATCGTCGCTCATCCGGTTCTGCTGCAACGCCCCATCGTCGTGTATCGCGGCAAGGCGGCTATCGGTCGCCCGCCCGAGTCGGTGAAGGCGCTGTTCGAATAATTCTTGCCGCGCGTATTTTTCTTATTGCATCAACGCGCTCCAGCCCGGCACGCGCAACGGCAATCCACGCCGACGCGCTCGCCGGGCCGCACCCGCCAGCCACCACCGGAACGATGCGTCGGCAGGCACCGCGACGCCTAGCCCCCACCGGACGATCCATCGTCACCGTCCGGCTCCCGCCCGGCCGCCGCTTTCGCCGCCGTCCGCAACAGCGCGATCTGTCCGCGATAGGCGCGGCATCCGCTGCAGGTCGGCAGATGCACGCGCACCTGCAGGCGCTCGTGCAGCGTCAGACGCCGATCGAGCGCATCCGACAGCAGTCGCGTCACGTCAGTACATTTCCCCGGCAGCATCTTCGGTCGTCAGTCCTTTTTCGCTCAGGCAGGTTCGCAGGCGCGTGCGCGCCCGATACAGCAGCACGCTGCAATGATTCGTCGTCAGCGTCAATTCACTGCAGATGTCCACGATCTCGACATCGAGGAATTCGCGCATCATGAACACGCGTCCGATCTGCTCCGGCAGCTGGTCGAGGCACGCCTGGAACAGCGTCCAGAATTGCTGCTGCTGCAACAGCGTTTCGGGCTTCGGCCACGGACGCGGTTTCGCGTGCGCGGCCCAGTGACCGTTGTCCTTGAACAGTTCGCGATCGAGCACGGATTCGCCGTCGAGTTCCGCATCGAGCGCGGTCAGGCTCACCATCCGCTGCCGTGCGCGCAGCACGTCGATCAACTTGTTGCGCAGGATGCCGAACACCCAGGTCTTGTGGGCCGACTGTCCGGCGAAATCGCCGGCATGCGACCACGCGGCGGCCAGCGCTTCCTGCACGGCGTCTTCGGCCGCGTCGGCGTCGCGGAGCTGGAGTCGCGCGAAGCGCAGCAGGTCGCGCCGCAGTTGCGCGAGATAGGTGGGGTCGTCGTATGCGGACGGCATGTCTGGGCGGCAGTGTCTCGAGGCGACCGCGCGTGCGTCACGGAGCGGGCGCGTCGCGGTGCGAGCAGCTTACTGGACGCGGTGCCGGCCTGCAACGCAATGTTCCGTCACGATTTCACGAAGCCGGTCGCCGCGCTGCGCTATGCTTGCCGAACCCTGTCGCGCGCGTCGACGCCGACACGCGGCGGGCAATCTGTAACGTCAGAACATAACGGTCGAGTTATCCACAATTTCTGTGGAAAACCTTGTGGAAAGTCGGCCGGACGGCCCCGTGGGACGGCTCGCGGGCTGGCTTGCCTATAAACAGACCTTTGTCGCTCATTCGGAAGCAATCGATCCGATTCCTCACTCACCGGAAGGAGAATGCCATGTCCTATCGTATTGCGGTCGTCGTCGGCAGCCTGCGTCGCGCGTCGACGAACCGTGCGCTCGCGCACGCCGTGATCTCGCTCGCCCCCGCCGATTTCTCGTTCGAGTTCGTCGAGATCGGCGAGCTGCCGTTGTACAGCCAGGACTACGACGCGGATTTCCCGGACGTCGCGAAACGCTTCAAGCAGTCGATCGAAGCCGCCGACGCGCTGCTGTTCGTCACGCCCGAGTACAACCGGTCGATTCCGGGCGTGTTGAAGAATGCGCTCGACTGGGGTTCGCGCCCGTGGGGTTCCAACTCCTGGTCGGGCAAGCCGGGCGCGGTGCTCGGCACGTCGCCGGGCGCGGTGGGAACCGCGCTCGCGCAGCAGCACCTGCGCAACGTGCTCGCGTACCTCGACGTGAAGACGCTCGGTCAGCCGGAGATGTTCATCAAGCACGATCCGGCGCGCATCGACGACCAGGGGCAGATCGTCAGCGAGGACACGCGCAAGTTCCTGCAAGGCTTCGTCGATCGCTACGCGAGCTGGGTGCGCCTGCTGAAGTCGGCGTGATGTCGCCGGCCTGATCGCCACCCCCGTTCACGCCGCCGGCGCCGGCCCGCCCGCAGCGGGTCACGCGCCGGCGTGGCGTGCGTCGCGCGCTTCGCGGATGCCGAGCAGGATCTCGTCGAGCAGCGCGATGTCGAACGGCTTCGACAGCACGCGGACGTTGACGGTGCGCGTGCGGTCGAGTTCCTCCGCATAACCCGTGACGAGAATCACGGGCAGTTTCCCCGGCCGCTTCTCGATCGCTTCGGCGAGATCGATGCCGTTCAGGCGGCCCGGCATGTGGATGTCCGAAATCACGAGATCGAACGCATCGTTCGCGGCGGCGCCTTCGATCAGGCGCAACGCGTCGTCGGCAGTCGGCGCATAGGTCACGCGATGACCGAGCAGCGACAGCAGCGCCTCCGTGCCGGCCGCGACTTCGCCGTTGTCCTCGACGAGCAGCACGTGCAGGCCGGCGAGCGCGCCGCTCCCCGCATCGTGCGCGACGGCCGCCGGCCGCGCGACGACATCCTCGGCGCGCGCGCGCGGCAGGTACAGACGCACCGAGGTACCCGCGCCGACCGCGCTGTCGATCGTCGCGAGGCCGCCCGAGCGTTCGCAGAACGCGAATACCTGGGGCAGGCCGAGCCCCGTCCCCATCCCCTGCGCCTTCGTCGTGAACAGCGGCTCGAACGCGCGGGCGAGCACGTCGGGCGCCATGCCCGAACCCGTGTCGTCGAGCGAGATCTGCACGAAGTCGCCGGTCAGCGGGAAGCCGTCCTCGCGGCGCAGCGTGACGTTGCGCGCGCCGACCGTGAAGCGTCCGCCGGTCGCCATCGCATCGCGTGCGTTGACCGCGAGGTTGATCACCGCGAGCTCGAGCTCCGCGACGTCCACGCGGATCGGCCAGACGCCCGGCTCGATCGCGACGACCAGCGACGACTTCGACCCGAGCGACGTCTTCAGCAGTTCGCGGCACGTGCCGACCCATTGCCCGACGTCGATCGTCTCGTTGTGCAGCGGCTGCTTGCGCGCGACGCCGAGCAGCTGGCGCGTGAGCGACTGCCCGTTCTTCAGCGCGCGTTCGATCGCGCCGAGCTCCTTGTCGAGATGCTGGACGCCGCGCCGCCGCGCGATCTGCACGTTGCTCGAGATGATCATCAGCAGGTTGTTGAAGTCGTGCGCGACACTGCCGACGAGATTGCCGAGCGCCTGCATCTTGCGCGACTGCCGGTACGCCGATTCGATCGAGCGCCGCATCGACGCTTCGGCCTGCCAGCGGTCCCACGCCTCTTCTTCCGCCTTCAGCCGCTTGAGCGACAGCCAGATCACGGACCACAGCGCGACCGACGGCGCGAACATCGAGAGGAACAGCACGCTCAGGTGTTCGTACCATTCATGCCAGATCGCCGACGTGCGGTACGCGCAGCTCACGTAGACGGGATAGCTGCCGACCTGGCGATACGCGACGATCTCGCTGCTCGCGCCGTCGTGGCGCACGCGCACGACGCCGGCGCGCGGATCGTTGCGCGCATTGCCGAACGTGATCGAGCGATCGGTGTGCGCGAGCGACGGCGGCGGCGGATACGACGCGATCACCGCGCCGTCCGAGCGCGCGAGCGCCATCGTCATCGGCGTGCTCGCGCCGCCGAGCAGGTCGCGGTAGAACGCGTTGAAATACGACGACTTCAGCGCGATCGACACCATGCCGGCGAACGAACCGTCGCTATGGCGCCGCGCGACGCCCGTGTTGAACACGGGGATGTTCTCGAGCTTGAGCGGCCCCATCATCAGCCGCGAGATGTGTTCGATGACCTTGCCGTCGCGAATGCCGGCGAAGTCGTCGCGGTTCGCGATCGACGCGTACGGCGCCGGATAGTAGAGGCTGTTGGCGAGCAGCATCCCGCTCGCGCCGAAGATCGACACGGCCGCCACCTGCGGATAACCGCCGCCGATCGTGTTCAGCGCTTCGTGGATGTCGGATTCCCTGCTGCGCACGGTCGCGTCGTCCATGTCCTGCACGAGGTCGACGATGCGCGCATCGAGCGTTTCGCTCAGGTCGAACACCTTGAGCGCATGCTCCTCGGCGACGCGCACCGTGCGCATCGTCACGTCGCTCGCGGCGGCCTCGCGCGCCTTCAGGTCGTTGTACGCCATCACCACCACGTAGATGCACGGCAGCACGATCGCCGCGACGAGCAGCACGATCAGCGTGACGCGGCGCACCGCGAAATCGTGCTCCGGTGCGCCGGACGCGTAGCTGCCGTCGTCCTGCCAGTCGTCGGCGGGAGGGGGGGGCGGGGGCGCGGGAGTCGGCAGGCCGTTCGGACGTCATCGAGGAAAGCGGGTGAGGCAGAGGTGTCTGCCATCATAAACGAGTTGCGACGGCCCGCCGCGCGGCGCCGTACGGGCGTCATCCCGTCGTATGTGACAGCGGTAAACCGTCAGATTGAAAACGCGACGAATCCGGCAGCGCAAACGTACACAAGGAAAAATTTTGCGTGCTTATCTCGAAAATGGTCGCGGCTGTTTTCGGAATGGCCCGCGATCGGATCGATTCTGTTCGAAATGGTGAAAATGGCGAGTTGCATCGCCTCCGGTTTACTCCGAGAATCGCGCCTTGCTTTCCCTATGACAGATATATGCGCCCGCCGGCGATGCCGCGCGGTGCGTCGCGCGCATCTGCGTCGCGGCGCCCGTGCGCGGCCGCAAGGCGGTTGCCCGCGCCCGAAACGCATGGCACTAAAGAAGTGCGCCGCGCGGTCGTTAACGCGAGAGAGACCATTCCGTATACCGCATCGCCCCATGCCTTTGCCGATTGTAATTGCCGACGATTCGCTGCTCGCTCGCAAACTTCTGACAAAGGCGCTGCCGGGAGACTGGGACGTTGACGTCGCGTATGCAGCGAATGGTCGCGAGGCCTTGGCGCTCTATCGTGACGGCAAAGCTTCCGTGATGTTTCTGGACCTGACGATGCCCGACATGAGCGGATATCAGGTCCTGGAAACACTGCGCCACGAAGATCTGAACACGTTCGTGATCGTGGTATCCGCCGATATCCAGCCGCAGGCGCAAGCACGCGTGCGTGAATTGGGCGCGATCGCATTCGTTGCCAAGCCCGTGACGTCGGAGGCATTGCTGCCCATTCTCAAGGAGTATGGGTTGTATGCCTGAATCGGTGTTCACGGCGGAGCAACGCGACGCGTTGCAGGAGATCGCCAACCTTGCAATGGGCCGCGCCGCCGCGCGGCTGGCGTTGCTGCTCGGGCATTTCATCGAGCTGTCGGTGCCGCGCGTGCGCGTCGTGAAAGCGGCCGACGCGGGCGACGCGCTGCGCGAGATGACGGGCATCCACGACAACGTGACCGCCGTGCGCCAGGGCTTCCGTTCCGACATCAAGGGCGAGGCGATCGTGCTGTGCCGCACGGCGGGCGTCGCGCGGCTCATGTCGGTCGTCGACCGCACGTTCGGCGACGGCGTGTACGGCGGGATGGCGACGCCGGACGAGCTCGTGTTCGACGTCGCCAACGTGCTGATGGGCGCGTGCGTCGCGTCGATCCTCGACGAACTCGGCCGCAAGCCCGTGTTCTTTCCGCCGGGGCTGCTCGGCGCGAACGTGTCGTTCGACGACGTGTTCCAGCCGAACGAACTCGGGTGGAGCGTCGCGCTGCTGCTGGAGGTGAACTTCGGGCTCGAGGACCACACGTTCCGCGCGCATTTCGTGATGCTGATGGCCGAGGATTCGATCCGGCTGATGGGCGACGCGCTCGACGCGTTGCTGTCCGCGCTATGACGGCCGCCGCCCCGTCGCTGAGCGACCTCGTGATCGAGCGGGTCGGCTTCGGCCTGTTCGTGCTCGACCGTTCGATGACCGTCCTGATGTGGAATCGCTTCATGCAGGACCACAGCGGCATCCCGGCCGCCGACGTGATCGGCCGCAACCTGTTCGACTGCTTTCCGGACCTGCCGCACGCGTGGCTGTCGCGCAAGCTCGAGAGCGTGTTCCAGCTCGGCAGCTTCGCGTTCAGTTCGTGGGAGCAGCGGCCCTACCTGTTTCGCTTCGAGCACGACCGGCCGATCACGGGCGGCGTCGACTACATGCAGCAGGACTGCACGTTCATGCCGCTCACGCGCGGCCGCGACGTCGAGGCCGTGTGCGTGACGATCTCGGACGTCACGCATGTGAGCGTGATGCAACGGGAGCGCGAGGAAGCGGTCGCGAAGCTGCGCGAACACGCGAATCGCGACGGGCTGACCGGCATCGCGAACCGGCGCTTCTTCGAGGCGCGGCTCGGCGACGAATTCGCGCGCTGGCAGCGCTACGGCGGCGACCTGTCGGTGCTGCTGTTCGATCTCGACCACTTCAAGACGATCAACGACCGCTTCGGGCATGCGGCGGGCGACGCCGTGCTGCGCGAAACCGCGCGCCGCGTCGCGTCGATCGTGCGCGGACAGGATACGTTCGGCCGGTTCGGCGGCGAGGAATTCGCGCTGCTGCTGCCGTGCACGAATCTCGACGAGGCGATGCGGGTGGCCGACAAGGTGCGCGACGCGATCGGCAGCCTGCCGGTCGACGCCGAGGGCGTCAGCGTGCCGGTCACGGCGAGCGTCGGCGGCGCGTGCGCGAAAGCCGGCGCGCTGACCTGCGACGTGCTCGTCAACGAGGCCGACGCCGCGCTCTATCGCGCGAAGCGGCTCGGGCGCGATCGGTCGGTCGCGTACGCGTGACGGGCCGCGCCCGCCCTGCTCAACCCTTCGCGATGTCGGCGAGCACGCCGGCCAGCACGGCCGGCTGCGACACGAACGGCGAGTGGCTGCTGTCGAGCTGGTGCACGTGGGTCGGGTTGCCGGGTGCGAACGCGTCGGCTTCGTCGATGAAGCGCTGCTGCAGCGCGGGCAGGATCACGCGATCCTGCAGGCACTTGATGTAGTGACGGTCGAGCGCGCCCCAACGGGCGGCGGTCGTCGGGATCGCGGTCGCGAACGGCGCGGCCGGCACGTCGCAGCTCATCAGGTTCGCGACCGCATCGAAATCGGCCTGCGGCACGTCTTCGTACAGCGCGCGCTTCATCAGTTCGCGATATGCGGCGTCGCCGCTGTGCGGATCGACGCGCAGCGCACCAGCCACACGCGGGCTCGCGAGCATCAGGGGGCCGAGCAGCTCGCCCTGGTTTTCCGGCGCGCGCACGTAGTCGAGGCCCGGCACGCCCGACGCGGGCATGAACGCCGCGAGATAGACGATCTTCGCGATCTTCTCCGGCGCGCGTTCGGCGGCCGCCGTGATCGCGAGGCCGCCCATGCTGTGCCCGACCAGCACGACCTTGCCGCGGCCGAGCGCGTACGCGTCGTCGACGGCCTGCATCACCTGCGTCGCGTATTCGTCGAGCGTGGTGTTCGCGACCGGCGACGGCTCGGCGCCGAACGCGTCCTGGTCGAGCGGCCGGGCGAGATACGACGCGGGAAAGCGGGCATGGATGCCGTGCGCGGGCAGGTCGCGCGCGATCGACAGGTAACCGCGCGCGGCCAGCGCGGCCGCGACGTGGGCGTAGCACCACGCGCCATGCCACGCGCCGTGCACGAGCACGAAAACGGGATGATCGGCCTGCGGGGTGGCGGTGTCGTGCGTCTCCATGGTGTCCGTATTTTTTGCGGGAAAGGTGTCATCTTAGACGAACCGGCCGGCATCGAGACGCGATCGCGCGGCGCGTTTCGATGCCGGCAACGATCCGTCCCTTTGTGTCGCGCAGGCCACATTTCGTCGGGATCCGATTTGAATTTGTGCCGAAGCGCGCTAATTTGTTGCTTTACCTGCGATTGCGCCCCATGAACGTCGACTATCTCTTCTATCGGAAGCCGAACAAACCCGGCCCCTATTCGCTCGACGACCTGGGCGACATCGCGCCGCCGATCGGCCCGGGCGACCTGGTGCGGGCGGGCATCGCGCGCGTGTTCGAGCAGATCGACTGGCAGGAATCGCCCGACGTGCCGGGCGCGTGGTTCGGCACCGGCGGCGCGGTTTTCCAGTTCACCGCCGAGCCCGACGGCCGCGTGACGAGCTTCATGGGCTCGCGCCTCGAGCGCCGCTCGATGCTGCAGCTCACGCGCGAAATGGGACTCATCGCGCTCGATCTGCAGCGCGACATCGTCTACGGCTGACGCACCGCGCGGCGCCGGTTCGCCTAGGCCGGCTGTGCGGGCCTCCCGACAGCGCTGAACGCCCCGCCAGACAGGGCGCGTGTCCGCCATCGAACTTCAAAGATTGCTATACTTTCGGCCAATTCCGGCTTCCGGCCGGTAATTTGTGCCTGTCTGCGTCGATCGTTCGCATATCTCGCACGCATTCGACGCCCTGACCATCCCAGCCGGGCATGGCTTCTTCAATCGCCCCGCGTGGGTGTCTCCGTGGAGCTCGTCTTGGCCGTTTCCCATTCCGTCGTGGACGAACAAGAAACCGACGCCGCTGCCGTCACATCGGGCAGTTCTTTCTATCTGGCGATGCGCATCCTGCCGGCCGTGCAGCGCGATGCGATGTTCCAGGTCTACGCGTTTTGCCGCGCGGTCGACGACATCGCCGACAGCGACCTGCCGCGCGCCGAGCGCAACGCGGGCCTCGATCGCTGGCGCGCGGACATCGACGCATGCTTCGCCGGCCGCCCGCCGCGCCACCTGGCCGCGCTCGATCGCGAGATCCGCGCGTTCAACCTGCAGCGCGACGATTTCCACGCGATGATCGACGGGATGGCGATGGACGCGGCGGAAGACATCTGCGCGCCCGACGAGCCGACGCTCGACCTCTTCTGCGACCGCGTCGCGAGCGCGGCCGGCCGGCTGTCGGTGAGGATTTTCGGGATGCCGGAAGCCGAAGGGATCACGCTGTCGCACCACCTCGGCCGCGCGCTGCAACTGACGAACATCCTGCGCGACATCGACGACGACGCGGCGATCAACCGCTGCTACCTGCCGCGCGAACTGCTCGCGCGCGAAGGCATCGCGATCACCGATCCGGCGACGATCGTGCGCGATCCGGCGCTGCCGCGCGTGTGCGCGACGCTCGTCGAGCGCGCGCTCGAGCATTTCCGCCAGGCCGACGCGGTGATGGATACCTGCCCGCGTGCGCAGGTGAAGGCGCCGCGCATCATGTCGGGCGCGTATCGCTGCATTCTCGAGGCCGCGATCGCACGCGGCTTTGCCGCGCCGCGCGCCCCGCTGCGCAAGCCGAAGGCGCGCATGCTGATGATCGCCGCGCGCTACGCGCTGTTCTGAGTCGACCGACGCGATGCCCAGAACCGTCCATGTGATCGGCGCAGGACTCGCGGGCTTGTCGGCCGCGGTCGAGCTGCAACGGCGCGGGCGGCGCATCGTGCTGCACGATGCGCATGCGCACGCCGGCGGCCGCTGCCGGTCGTGGTTCGACGGGACGCTGAACACGACGCTCGACAGCGGGCTGCACACGGTTTTCGCGGGGCAGCCGGCGACGCAGCGCTACCTGCGCGCGATCGGCGCGGCCGATCAGCTCGCCGGGCCCGCGCTGGCTGAATTCCCGGTGATGGACATCGCGTCGCAACAGCGCTGGACGCTGCGCTTCGGCAACGGCCGCTGGCCGTCGTGGCTGTTCGATGCCGCGTCGCGCGCGCCGGGCACGACGCCGCTCGACTACCTCGCGCTTGCGCCGCTCGCGCTCGCCCGCACGGGCCGCTCGCTCGCGCAGACGATGCGATGCGACGGCGTGCTGTGGGATCGCTGGCTGCGGCCGTACTTCCTCGGGGTACTGAATATCGAGCCGCGCCACGCGAGCGCCGAGCTCGCGCGCGCCGCGCTGTGCGGCACGTTCGCCGCGGGCGGCCCCGGTTGCCGTCCGCGCGTCGCGCGCCGCGGGCTCGGCAGCGCGTTCGTCGAACCGGCGCTGCGGATGCTGCAGTACGGCGGCGCGCAGATCCGCCTGAATTCGCGGCTCGACGCGTTCGAGTTCGGCGCGCACGGCAATGCGGTCGATGCGGTGTCGATCGGCGGCGAGCGCATCGATCTCGCGCCGGGCGACGCGGTCGTGCTGGCCGTGCCGCCCGAGGTCGCGCAGCCGCTCGTGCCGGAACTCGCCGCGCCCGACACGTTCAGCGCGGTCGTGACCGCGTATTTCGCGGTTGAAGCGTCGGCCGGCCATCCGCTGCAGACGACCGTCGTCAACGGCGTCGTCGATGCGGTGCGGAGCGGCGACGGCCAGCTCGCGGCGACGATCCGCGATGCGGGCCGCTGGCTCGACATGCCGCGCGACACGCTCGCGCGGCGCATCTGGGAAGACGTCGCGCGCGTGACCGGCGCGAACCCGGAAACCATCCCCGCGTGGCAGCTCGTCGTCGAGCCGCGCGCGGGCTTTGCGGCGGTGCCGTCGCAGGAAATGAAACGTCCGGCCGTGCGTACGCGCTGGACCAATCTTGTACTGGCGGGCGACTGGATTGCCACCGGCTTGCCCGCCACGATCGAGGGCGCGATCCGTTCCGGCCAGCTGGCCGCGGACGTGCTCCAGACGCAATAAAGAGAGGGACCGATGAACGATCTCACCGAAATGGCTACCTTGTCCGCCGGCGCGGTGCCGGCTGGCGTCGACGCGGCCGTCGCGCGGGCGACCGACGCGCTGCTGGCCGCGCAGCAAGCGGACGGCCACTGGGTCTACGAACTCGAGGCGGATTCGACGATTCCCGCCGAATACGTGCTGCTCGTCCACTATCTTGGCGAGACGCCGAACCTCGAGCTCGAACAGAAGATCGGCAAGTATCTGCGCCGCATCCAGCAGGCCGACGGCGGCTGGCCGCTGTTCACCGACGGTGCGCCGAACATCAGCGCGAGCGTGAAGGCCTACTTCGCGCTGAAGGTGATCGGCGACGACGAGAATGCCGAGCACATGCAGCGCGCGCGCCGCGCGATCCACGCGATGGGCGGCGCCGAGATGTCGAACGTGTTCACGCGCATCCAGCTCGCGCTGTACGGTGCGATTCCGTGGCGCGCGGTGCCGATGATGCCGGTCGAGATCATGCTGCTGCCGCAGTGGTTCCCGTTCCACCTGTCGAAGGTGTCGTACTGGGCGCGCACCGTGATCGTGCCGCTGCTCGTGCTGAACGCGAAGCGACCGCTTGCGAAGAACCCGCGCGGCGTGCGCATCGACGAGCTGTTCATCGACCCGCCGGTCAACGCCGGGCTGCTGCCGCGCCAAGGGCATCAGAGCCCGGGCTGGTTCGCGTTCTTCCGCGTGGTCGACCATGCGTTGCGCGCGGTCGACGGGCTGTTCCCGAGCTACACGCGCGAACGCGCGATCCGCCAGGCCGTGTCGTTCGTCGACGAGCGCCTGAACGGCGAGGACGGCCTCGGTGCGATCTATCCGGCGATGGCCAACTCGGTGATGATGTACGCCGCGCTCGGCTATGCGGAAGATCATCCGAACCGCGCGATCGCGCGCAAGTCGGTCGAGAAGCTGCTCGTCGTGCACGACGATGAAGCGTATTGCCAGCCGTGCCTGTCGCCGGTGTGGGACACGTCGCTCGCCGCGCATGCGCTGCTCGAAACCGGCGATGCGCGTGCGCAGGAAGCCGTGCTGCGCGGCCTCGAATGGCTGCGCCCGCTGCAGATTCTCGACGTGCGCGGCGACTGGATCTCGCGCCGCCCGAACGTGCGGCCCGGCGGCTGGGCGTTCCAGTACGCGAACGCGCACTACCCGGACGTCGACGATACGGCGGTGGTCGTGATGGCGATGGATCGCGCGCAAAAGCTCACGCAATCGGACACGTATCGCGAATCGATGGCGCGGGCGCGCGAATGGGTCGTCGGCATGCAGAGCAGCGACGGCGGCTGGGGCGCGTTCGAACCGGAAAACACGCAGTACTACCTGAACAACATCCCGTTCTCCGATCACGGCGCGCTGCTCGATCCGCCGACGGCCGACGTGTCGGGGCGCTGCCTGTCGATGCTGTCGCAGCTCGGCGAGACGCCGCTGAACAGCGAGCCGGCCCGCCGCGCGCTCGACTACATGCTGAAGGAACAGGAGCCGGACGGCAGCTGGTACGGCCGCTGGGGGATGAACTACGTGTACGGCACGTGGACCGCGCTGTGCTCGCTGAACGCGGCCGGCCTGACGCCGGACGACCCGCGCATGAAGCGCGGTGCGCAGTGGCTGCTGTCGATCCAGAACAAGGACGGCGGCTGGGGCGAGGACGGCGACAGCTACAAGCTGAACTACCGCGGTTACGAGCAGGCGCCGAGCACGGCGTCGCAGACGGCCTGGGCGCTGCTCGGCCTGATGGCGGCCGGCGAAGTGAACAACCCGGCCGTGGCGCGCGGCGTCGACTACCTGGTTGCCCAGCAGAACGAAGAAGGCCTGTGGGACGAGACGCGCTTCACCGCGACGGGCTTCCCGCGCGTGTTCTACCTGCGCTACCACGGCTATCGCAAGTTCTTCCCGCTGTGGGCGCTCGCGCGCTACCGCAACCTGAAGCGCGCGAACGCGACGCGCGTGACGGTCGGGATGTAACGCGTGGCGACGACGCAGCACAACGGCGCATTGCCCGTCATCGCGGTGACCGGGATGGCGTTCGAGGCGCGCATCGCGCGCGGTGACGGCGTCGAAGCGGTGTTCGCCGCGCGGGCCGACCGGCTCGAGCGCGCGCTCGCCGATGCGACCGCGCACGGTTGCGCGGGTATCGTGAGCTTCGGCACGGCGGGCGGCCTCGCGCCCGATCTCGCGCCCGGTGCGCTCGTGATCGCGAACGCGATCGACGGGCCGTTCGGCCGCGTGGTGACCGATGCGGGCTGGAGCGCGCGGCTCGTCGCCGCGCTGCAAGACACGCCGGTGTGGGCGCGCGTCACGCGCGGCACGATGGCGGCCGTCGGCGCGCCGGTCGTCAGCGAACAGGACAAGGCGTCGCTGCATCACGCGAAGGGCGCGCTGGCCGTCGACATGGAGTCGCACATCGCGGCGGCCTTCGCGGCCGCGCGCGGCGTGCCGTTCGCGGTGTGCCGCGCGATCGTCGATCCGGCGTGGCGCACGCTGCCGCGTGCGGCGACGGCCGGCCTGCGCGACGACGGCAGCACGGCGATCCTGCCGATCCTGCGCGAACTGCTGAAGCAGCCGTCGCAGCTCGGCCCGCTGCTGCAGGTCGCGAGCGACGCGCGCGCGGCGCGTACGACGCTGATCCAGGCGCGCCACGCGTTCGAGCGGGCGGGCGCGATGCGGATCGTTTGAGCGGCGCGCGCCGCTTTTTCTCCCCTCTTCGCGTTTTGCGCGGACAAAAAAAGCGCGCTGCATGATGCAGCGCGCTTTGTTCTTGCGCGGTCGCCGTGGTGGCGTTACTGCGCGGCCGGATTGCTCGCGGGCAGCGTCGGCATCGCCGGCGCGATCGGCGCGCCGTTGGCGGCCGGCGCCGTCGTGGCGCCCGACGATGCCGGGGCCGATGCAGCCGCCGGCGCGCTCGCGGGCATCGCACTATCCGCACCCGGATCGTCGTACTGCGGCAATCCCGGCGCGGCCGGCGCGTTGCTCGGCGTGGCGCCCGATGCGCCGCCCGACTCGCCCGGATCCTCGTAGTTCGGCAAGCCGCCTGGCATGGTCGGCGTAGCCGCCGGCACCGCGCCTGCTTCACCCGGCTCCGCATAGTTCGGCGCCGCGGCCGATGCCGACTGGCCGTGGTACGTCAGCGACTTGCGCTGCTGCAGGTACGCGTCGCGCACGAACGAATACGGATCGAGCGCGGCCTGCTTCAGCAGGTCGGTCGCGCCGAGCAGGTCCGAACGCGCGCTGATGAACTGCGCGATGTACATCGGATTGCGCGCGGCCGGCTCGATGTAGTTCAGCAGGTTGAAGCGCACGTCCACCGCGCGGCCGACGCCGTCGCGGATCGTGCTCGGCCCGAACACGGGCAGCACGAGATACGGGCCGGACGGCATGCCCCAGCGCGCCATCGTCAGCCCGAAATCCTGGTGATGCTTCGGCAGCCCGGCCGGCGTCGCGATGTCGATCAGGCCGGCGACGCCGAACACCGAGTTCATCGCCACGCGCATCAGATCCTGCGTCGCATCGGTGATGCGCAACTGCAGCAGGTTGTTCGCCATGTTGCCGAGATCGCCGAGGTTCGAGAAGAAGTTGCTGATCGCGGTGCGTACCGGCGTCGGCGTGACTTTCTGGTAGCCCTTCGCGATCGGCTGGGCGATGTTCGTGTCGACCGTGTCGTTGAACTTGTACATCGCCCGGTTCATCGGCTCGAGCGGGTCGTTGGGATTGCGGTTCGGTCCCGTCGCGCAGCCGGTCAGCATCGCGCTGGCGGCGACGGTCGCCGCAATGATTCGCACCTTATTCATTGATTCCTTGCGATTGGTTCTTGGCGCGTTTGACGCGCGGTTTGCCCATCAGGACGGGCTGGAACACCACGGCGCCGATCAGCGTACAGGTCAGGGCCAGCGCGAGCAGCTTGCCCATGCTCGACGTGCCCGGATGATGCGACAGCCACAGGCTGCCGAAGGCGGTCGCCGTCGTCGCGGCGCTGAACAGCACGGCGTGCGTGAGGCTCGAATGCAGCAGCCCCGTCTGTCCCGCGCGCCACGCCATCACGAAATACACCTTGAACGCGACGCCGACGCCGAGCATCAGCGGCAGCGCGATGATGTTCGCGAAGTTCAGCGACATGCCGAGCACGACGCACATCTCGAGCGTCACGATGCCCGACACGAGCAGCGGCACCAGCGTGCGCAGCACGTCGCCGAAGCGGCGCAACGTGACCCACAGCAGGATCGTGATCGAGATGATCGACCACAGCGCCGCATGCAGGAACGCGTTGATGATCGTGTCGGCCGAATGCAGGATCGAGATCGGCCCGCCGGTCGCGCCCGGTTCCGCGGCCTTCACGGCCTTGGCGAAACGGCGCAGCATCGTGTCGTCGTTCGGGTCGACGCCCTTCGGCACCTTCGGCGAGATCTGCACGAGCGCGTGGCCGTCCGGTGCGACCCAGTCGCGCACGACTTGCGGCGGCAGCGATTCGCGCGTGATGTCCTGCGGCTGCAGCAGCGAAGCGAGCTGGTTGAGCGCGATGCGCAGCGTATCGGAGAACGCGCGTTCGGCACGGTCGCGCGTCGCGCTGTCGGCGGCGGCGAGCTTCGCGAGCGACGCGGACAGGTGCTGCGCGGCGGCGGCGCCCGGGCCGGGGTGATCTTCGGCTGCATAGCTCAGCAGATCCGACACGCGCTTGAGCGCGGCCACGCGTTGCGCGTCGGTCGCGGGCGGCGCGGCCGGCTGCGTCAGCGCGGGCAGCAGCTCGCTCGCGGCCGCGGCGATCGCCGCGCGCTTGGCCGGCTGGTCGGCGGGGATGAAGGTCGACAGCGTGGTCGTGCGGCCGACTTCGGGCAGCGCGTCGAGGCGCTTCGCGGCCGCATCGGCTTGCGCGAGCGACGGCGCGAGCAGCGTGACGTCGTTGACGGCGGCTTCCGGCGAATCCTTCAGCGCGAGCAGCGTCGCCATCGATTCGCTGTTCGGATCTTTCAGGTGCAGCGGGTTGAAGTCGAAATGCAGGAACGCGAGCAGTGGCAGCGCGCCGATCACGACCGCGAGCGTGCCGATCAGGATCGGCTTGCGGTGGCGATCGAGATAATCGTCGACCGGCGCGAGCCACGGAAAGCCCGGCGTCTTCGATTCGCCCGGCGGCGCGAACAGGCGCAGCAGCGCGGGCAGCAGCGTGAGCGTGGTCAGCAGCGCGACGAACATCCCGACGCCCGCGATCAGCCCGAGCTCGGACACGCCGCGATACGCGGTGGGGATGAACGAGAAGAAGCTCGCCGCGACGGCCGCGGTGGCCAGCGCGAGCGGCATGCCCATCGAGTGCGCGGCGCCGATCAGCGCGTGATCGATGCGCGAATCGCGGAAGCGTTCCTCGCGGTACTTCACGCCGTACTGGATCGAGAAATCGACGCCGAGGCCGACGAACAGCACCATGAACGCGACCGAGATCATGTTCAGCGAGCCGACCATCGCGAGGCCGAGCGCGGCCGTCACGACGAGGCCGACGAACAGCGTGACGAGCACCGAGCCGATCATCCGCTTCGAGCGCAGCGCGAGCCACAGGATCACGAGCACGGCAAGCAGCGTGAGCACGCCGTTGAGCGCGGCGCCGTCTTCGACCGACGCGAATTCGTCGTCGGCGAGCGGCTGTTCGCCGGTCAGGCGCACGGCCGCGCCGTAGCGCTTCTCGAGGTCGAGCGACCGGGCCGCGTCGCGGATCACCTGGCTCGTCGCCGCGCCGGCCTTCAGCGCACCGTAGTTGACCACCGGCTGCACAGTGACGAACGCGCGCGCGGGCTGCCGCGCGGCATCGTTGTCGACCAGAGCGCGCCACGAGAACGCGGCCGGCTTGCCGGCCAGCACATCGTCGACCGTCGCGGCGCTGCGCGCGAGCAGCTTCGCCATCGCGGGCAGCTTCACCTGGCCGGTCAGGAGCGGCTGGCCGAGCGTGGTGGACAGCGTGGTGGCGAGCCCGGTGAGGCTCGGGTTCTTCGCGAGTTCGTTGACGAGCGGGCGCGCGCTCGCGAGCTGCGCGGTCGTATCGGTGACGTCCTGCGGCGACAGGAACAGCAGCCCGTTGTGCTCGAAGAACGGCCCGCCGCCCGGCTCGGCGACCGGGCCGATGCGGCCGGCGGCGGCGTCCTTCTGCAGCGCTTCGGTCAGCGCGTGCGCGGCGGCCGTCGCGAATTCGGGCGCGGGCGCCTCGACGACCGCGAGGATCGTGCCGTTGCGTTGCGGGAACGCCTTGTCGACGGCTTGCCCGAGCGCGGCCCATTGCGGCTCCGCATCGACGAGCTTGCTGATGTCGGTGTTGATCTTGAAATGCTGCGCGACGTAGACGCCGCTGAAGGCGGCGATGACGAGCGACAGGACGACGACCCAGACGGGGCGGCGCACCGACCACGCAACGAGTCGGACGATGAGAGATGTCACCATGTGGCGGTGGGGAGCGGCTGGCAAGGGCAAAGTAGCCAAGTATACCGGCGCGGGGCGGCGACGGTCGTGACGTTGGGGAGATTCGGGGCGGGAAGGATATTTGCTCGCGACGTTGGAATCGGATCGCGCGGCCGGTCCATTTGTATGGGGATATTTACATAATCGACGCGGCGCTGCGCCGCCACGCCGCCGCGCCGCCTGTGACAAACGGCGCTGAAAGGTAACAGTCGGTCACCGGGCGGCAGCGGGGCGTCAGGCCCGGTATACTTTGCTCCACCGGCCGATGCAAAGAGCCGGCCGTTTTTTCCCATCGAGTGCGAAATTCGTATGAAACGTCATCTGTTTGCTTTCGTCGCGGCGGCCGCCGTGTCGGTTTCCGCTTTCGCGCAGAGCGCGCCGGTCGATATCGTCCGCACGGCGGTCGAGGGCACCGTCAACGCGATGAAGGCCGATCCGGCCGCGCGCGGCGGTGACATGGCGAAGGTCACGCAGGTCGTCGAGCAGCGCTTCCTGCCCGCGACCAACTTCGAGCGCACGACCCGCATCGCGGTCGGCGACGCGTGGAAGCAGGCCACGCCGCAACAGCAGCAGGAGCTGTACAAGCAGTTCCGGTTGCTGATGACGCGCACCTATGCCGCGTCGCTCGCGCAGCTCGGCGGCCAGGACGCGAAGTTCTCGTTCAAGGCCGGCGGCGCGTCGGGCGCCGATGCGCTGGTGCAGTCGACGGTGACGACGCCGGGCGACAGCCAGTCGGTCGGCTATCGTCTCGGCAAGGTCGGCAACGACTGGAAGATCTACGACATCGACATGTCGGGTGCGTGGCTGATCCAGGTCTACCAGGGCCAGTTCAAGAGCCAGCTCGCGACGGGCGGGATCGACGGCCTGATCGCGTATCTGCAGAAGCACAATTCGCGGACCAACTGACGACCGCTGCAAGGCTGCGGTCGGGATGGACGAAGGGCGCCCTCGGGCGCCCTTTTTTCATCGCGGCGCGTCGGCCGCGCGTCATGCGCCGACGCCGAGCATCCGCAGGCAATCGTCGACCACCGCATCGACGAACGCGGCGCGATCCGTTTGCGGCGCCGCGATGATGTGATCGGTCGCGCCGTGCACGCCGGCATAGATCAGCAGCGCGGTGACCTGCGGGTGCGCGAGCCGCCACGTGCCGGCCCGGGCGCCGCCGTCGAGAATCGCGCCGAGCTGCTCGAGGATCGCGTTCTTGTCGGCATTCTCGCGATCGTGGTGGTGATGGTTCGTGTAGACGATGTCGTGCGTGCGATAGGTTGCGGCGTAGATGTCGATGCTGGCGCGGATCCATGCGCGCAGGCGCGCGAGCCAGTCGTCGGCGTCGCACGCGTCCACCGCCTGCTGCAACTGATCGAGGAACGATGCGGTGTAGCGCTGCGCGAGCGCCGCGAGCATGTCGGTCTTCGATTCGAAGTAGTGATAGAACGTGCCCTTCGCGACCTGCGCGTGCTCGACGATCTCGCTGATGGTGGTCGCTTCGACGCCCTGCGCGAGGAACAGCGTCTCGGCCGCGGCCATCAGCTCCTCGAGGCGGACTTCCGCCGGCTTCGTGCGCGGCTTGCCCGCCGGCGCGTCGTCTTTCACTGTCCTGATCCCTGCCTTGGTCCTGTCCGTCATCGCGCGGCTCGACGCCCGTTCATGCAAAGCCCGCAGTTTAGGCCAGCGCCCCCGTTTACGGCCAACATGATCCATTGACCGACGGTCAGTCGATATATAAGATGAGAATCATTCTCGTCAATGGACCCGTCGCGGGTCGACCGCCATGTCTCGCTACCGTCGCGCCGCACTCGTCCTGGCCGCCTGTCTCGGCACCTTTCTCGCCACGCTCGACATCAGCATCGTCAACGTCGCGTTGCCGACGCTGCAGACGGCGCTCGATACCGATATCGGCGGCCTGCAGTGGGTCGTCAATGCGTACGCGCTCGCGCTGTCCGCGTTCATGCTGTCGGCCGGCCCGCTCGGCGACCGCTACGGTCACAAGCGCGTGTGGCTCGCGAGCGTGATCCTGTTCACGGCCGGTTCGATCGTCTGTGCGTGCGCGGGCCGGATCGGGCCGCTGCTGGCCGGCCGCGCGATCCAGGGGCTCGCCGGCGCGTTGCTGATTCCCGGCGCGATGCCGATCCTCACGCATGCGTTTCCCGATGCGCGCGAACGCGCCCGCGTGATCGGTGGCTGGTCGGCGTTCAGTGCGCTCGCGCTGATCCTCGGGCCGCTGCTGGGCGGCCTGCTCGTCGAGCATGGCGGATGGCAGGACATCTTCCTCGTCAACGTGCCGATCGGCATCGTGGCCGTGCTGCTCGGCGCCTGGGGCATTCCGGAGCGCCGGCATCCGGCGCATGCGGCGTTCGATCCGTTCGGGCAGGCGCTGAGCGTGGTGTGGCTCGGGTTGCTGACCTACGGGCTGATCGGGATCGGCCAAGCCGGTGTGTCGCAGGTGAAGGTGCTGGCGCCGCTGGCGGGCGCCGCGGTGGCGTTCGTCGTCTTCGTGCGGGTCGAAACGCGGGTCGAGCGGCCGCTGCTGCCGGTGTGGCTGTTTCGCGACCGGCGGCTGGTGCGCGCGAATCTCGCGTCGTTCGTGCTCGGGTTCTCCGGGTACAGCAGCCTGTTCTTCCTGTCGCTGTTCCTGCAGCAGGCGCAGGGTCGTGCGCCCGCCGCGGCCGGCTGGCAACTGATGCCGCAGTTCGTGATGACGGCGATCACGTCGATGCTGTTCGGGCGCATCGCGGCGCGCATGCCGCTGCATACGCTGATGGTGGCCGGGTACGGGCTGATCGGCGCGATGCTCGCGGTCATGGCCGGTTTCGGTGCGACAACCCCCTACGCGGCGGTCGGCGTGGTGCTGGCGCTGCTCGGCGTCGGCATGGGGCTCGCGGTGCCGGCGACCGGCATGACCGTGATGGAACTGGCGCCGGCCGAGCGCGCGGGCATGGCGTCGGCGACGATGAACGCATTGCGCCAGACCGGGATGAGCCTGGGCATCGCGGTGCTCGGCAGCATGATGAGCGTCGGCGCGTTGCACCGGATGACGGCCGCGATGCACGCGGCGGGCGGCGCGCACGCGGATACGCTTGCGCGGCAGGCCGTGATGGAGCACGTGCTCGCGGCCGGCCGGCCCGACATGCTCGGCGCGTATCGGGATGCGATGGCGCACGGGTTTTCGCTCGCGATCCTGTGTTCCGGAATCCTCAGTATGGTGATCGCGCTGATGTTGACGATGCGACGTGAAAAGGCGCAGCAAGCGGCCGTGTCGTGCGTGACGTCTTCACGGCCGGAGCCGGAATGAGAAGGCGCGCGGGCGGGTCGCGGCGGATCGGTTCGACAGGCGTGCCTACCGCCGCCGATGCTCGACCGCGAACTTGATCAGCTCGGCCTGCCCTTCGATCTCCAGCTTGCGCTTCAGGTTGAGCCGGTGCGTCTCGACCGTGCGCACCGACAGCCCCGTCTGTTGCGCGATCTGCTTGCTCGACAGCCCCTCGGCCAGCGCGTCGAGGATGTCGCGCTCGCGCGGCGTCAACCGGTCCAGCGGCGACGCGGTCGCGCTCGCCTGGATCATGCGCGCGGCCAGCCCTTCGCTGAAGAACGTCTGCCCGGCCAGCACGGCGCCGATCGCGCGGACGATCTCGCTCGCGGGCGAATCCTTCAGCAGATAGCCGCTCGCGCCGGCACGCACCGCCTGCGTCACGTACTCGATGTTGTCGTGCATCGACAGCATCAGCACGCGAATGCCCGGAAAGCGCTCGTGGAATACGCCGGCGAGCGTGATGCCGTTCATGCCGTTCATGCCGACGTCCATCAGCGCGAGATCGGGTTCGAGCGACGCGGCGAGCGCGAGCGCCTCGTCCGCGTTGCCGGCCTCGCCGACCACCGACAGATCGGCCGCTTCGAGCCGCATCCGCAAGCCGTCGCGTACGAGCGGGTGGTCGTCGACGAGCAGCAGTCGGGCGGCGGGCCGGGCGGTATCGGGGGCGCTCATGCGTGAAAGGTCTCCTGTAATGGGGCGCGTCGTCACGCCGCGCTGCGCAGCGGCACGCGTGCGGCGACGATCGTGTGGCCCACTTGCGACGTGATCGTCAGCGTGCCGCCGAGCGCGTCGAGGCGCTCTCGCATGTTGCGCAGGCCGATGCCGCGGCGCGCGTCGGCCTGCGAGCGTTCGGCGTCGAAGCCGCAGCCGTTGTCGGCAATCGTCAGCGTGACGGTTTGCGCGCCGACGTCGAGCGTGACGGCCGCGCGCGACGCCCGCGCATGATGCACGATGTTGCTCAGCGCTTCCTGCGCGATCCGGAACAGCGCGGTGTTGACGGCTTCGGGCAAGGGCTGCGTGCCGCTGTGCGCGACCTGCGTATAGCCGATGTCGATGCCGCTCTCGGCGCCGAGCTCGCGCACGAGTTGCTCGAGCGCGGCCGCGAGGCCGAGATCGTCGAGCATCGACGGCCGCAGCGCATGCGAGATGCGCCGGACTTCGCGCAGCGTATCGCCGAGCCGCCCGACACCCGACGCGAGCGCCTGCTCGGCTTCGGGCACGCGCGACGTGCCGCGCTCGAAGCGCGCGAGCGCGGATTCGAGCATCAGCTTCGCGGACACCATCATCTGGCTGATCCCGTCGTGCAGTTCGCGTGACAGCCGCGCGCGCTCCTGCTCCTGCGATTCGACGACGCGCTGCGCGAGCTGCTTGAGTTTCGCGTCGGCGCTGCGCGACTCGCTGACGTTCAGCACCAGTGCGCACACGGCGATCGCCGCCGCGCCGGTGAGCGCGATCGCGGTGAGCCAGCTCATCGTGCGCTCGATGTTCGCGGACGCGCGCGTGTCGATGCGCTGCAGCGCGGTGTCGACGTCGTCGAGATAGATGCCGGTGCCGACCATCCAGCCCCAGCGCTCGAGCGCGACGACGTAGCCGAGCTTCGGCGCGACGCGGCCCGTCGACGGCCGCTGCCATGCGTAGCGCACGTAGCCGCCGCCCTGCGACGCCGCGCCGATCAGCTTCTGGATGGTCAGTGCGCCCTGCGGGTCGCGCATCGACCAGAAGTTGTGGCCGACGCGTTCGGGCTCGCGCGGATGCATCAGCGAATTGCCGTGCAGGTCGTACACGAAGAAATAGCCGTCCGGGCCGAAATCCATCTTTTGCAGCATCGCGAGCGCCTGCGTGCGCAGCAGCGCGTCGTCGCGCGCATTGCGGCCGCTCGCGTCGTAGAGCGGCATGATCGCGCTCGTCGCGAGCTCGACGTAGTGTTTCAGCTCGACTTCCTTGCTCGACAGGTACGCGGCCTGGATCGTCGCGTGCTGCGTGCGCGCGAGCGACGTCGCCTGCTGGCGCACGCCGAAGCCGATGCCGGCGATCGCGAGCAGGAACGGCACGATGGCCAGAAGGAAGATCTTTGCCTTGAGTCTCATGGTGGTGCGAAGCGGCCGCGAACCGGCGCGGCCGTGGTGCGGCTGGCCAGGCGCGGCCAGCCAGGCGCGGCCCGGCCGGGGACGTCGGCCGCGCGGCGGCGCGGTGGCGTATCGAGCCGATATTGTCGGTGATTTTGCCTGCGGACGGCGGCGGCCCCGCCGCTGCCCGTACGCTCAGGCCCGCCGCGACTGGCGATCGTCGGGCGGCGTGGCCGCCTGCACGACGATGCGGTTGCGCCCGCCTTCCTTCGCCCGGTACAGCGCATCGTCGGCCAGCTTGAGCGCGGCCTGGATGTTGTCGTCGCGTTCGGGATAGCTGGTCGTCACGCCGATGCTCACCGTCAGCCGGCCGACCGTGCCGGCGTCGTGGCGGATGCCGAGATCAAGGACGCCCGTGCGGATCGTTTCGGCGATCGTCACCGCGCCGTCCGAGTCGATGTCCGGCAGCACCACGACGAATTCCTCGCCGCCATAGCGCGCCGCATAGTCGGCCGGGCGGCGCAGGCAGCCGGCGATGCAGTGGCCGACCGCGGCGAGGGCGTCGTCGCCGGCCTGGTGGCCCTGCGTGTCGTTGTAGCGCTTGAAGTAATCGACGTCGATGAACAGCAGCGACAGCGCATGTTGCGAGCGCGCGGCACGCCGCCATTCGCGCGCGAGCGTGACGTCGAGCATCCGGCGGTTGTCGAGGCCCGTCAGGCCGTCGGTGCGCGCGAGCGCCTGCAGCTCGGTTTCCGCGCGATGACGCTTGCGCAATTGCACGTCGAGCAGCAGCGACAGGCCGACGAAGCCGATCGCGAGCACGACCATCGCGGAGCCGATCGGGATCGCACGGTCGTACCACGCGGCGTAGGTGTCCGCTTCCGAGCGCGCGACCATGACGATCAGCGGCAGGCCGTCGAGGTGCCGGAACACGTACAGGCGTCGCACGCCGTCGATCGACGCGGTATCGGCGAAGCTCCCTTCGCTGGCGGTCATGAAATGCCGGAACGTGCTCGCGCGACTGATGTCGCGGCCGACAATCCTGGGGTCGTAGGGCTCGCGCGCGACCATCTTGCCGTCCGTGTTGATCAGGGCAACCGAGCCGCGATCGCCGAGCGACAGGCGCGAGAACAGATTCTGGAAATATTCGAGCCGGATCGACATCACCGCGACGCCGCCGAACGACCCGTCGGGCCGGGTGATTCGCCGGCTGAGCGCGATGCTCGGCGAGCCGCCGCGCAGCCGCGAATGATACGGGGGGCTCACGTACAGGCCGATCTCGGGGTGGTCGCGGGGCACGGTGAAGTACGGTTCGTTCGCGAAGTTGGCCTTGCGCGGCACGTCGCTCTTGCCGTCGACCGCGATGTCGCCCTTTGCGTCGAGCACGTAGATGCCGCCGAGGTACTTGGCCGTCGTCGCGCGGTCGAACAGCACCTGGCGGCGCAGCGGCATCGGCAGCTTGGTGACGTCGGGGTCGTTCGCGCCTTCGACGACCGCCTGCAGCGACAGCGAATAGATCTCGATGTTGCGTTCGATGTCCCACGACGCCATCAGCGCGAGATTCTGCTGCATGCTGCGCGAACGGTCGCGCGCGTCGATGCGGCCTTCGTACAGCACGATTCCGCACAGTAGCAGCAGGATCAGCGCGATCAGCAGCCCCGTATAGAAGATCAGGTACGGCAGCAGGAACCGGCGCAGATGAGCGGCGACACGGCTCGTCAGGCCGGATTCGCTGGGCATTGCGTAGTCGGTTTCGGCCATGGTCCGTGGATCGGGGGCATCGTCGCCGGGCGGCGGGTCGATGCGATTGTTCGTATGACTACCGGTGGCGATCCGGTGCGCAGCCCTCTGCCCGTGCCAGCCTTTCGTTCAGCGGAAAAAACGGCCGCCGATTATCGACAATCGCGACCGGATAAACCCTATATTTACAGGTAAACATTGACTGCAATTCGACGATCTGACGAATTGCGTGATGCGAATTCCACGGAGTATAACGCGCGTGTTTGCGTGCGCGGAAAATGTTGCACCCTGTTGATCGGGGTCAAATTACGGTGTAATCCCGGGCTTGCCAATATCGGGCGCAGCGTTGCGGCGCAAGGCTTCGCGGGGGAGCGGGGAGGTCGCGCCGACGGTTGCGGATACCGGCGGATTAATGGTGGGCCGGCGACAGGCGCCGATTATCGGTTTCAACGCTCGGCTGAACGCGAATATGAAAACGGGCAGCCGCGAGGCTGCCCGTTTCGCGAGGCCGGCGTACGGCCGGCGCCCGGCATGCGGGACGAACCCGCATGCGCAGGTTCATGCGCCGCGCTGTTGCGCCTTGAACGCGAGCCGGAACTGATGCAGCAGCGGCTCGGTATAACCGCTCGGCTGCGACGTACCTTGCAGCGCGAGCGCGCACGCGGCCTGGAACGCGGTCGACTGGTCGTAGCCGGGCGCCATCGGGCGATAGTTCGGATCGCCGGCGTTCTGCTGGTCGACGACGCGCGCCATCCGCTTGAACACGTCGAGCACGAATGCCTCGGTGATCATGCCGTGGCGCAGCCAGTTCGCGATGTGCTGGCTCGAAATGCGCAGCGTCGCGCGATCTTCCATCAGGCCGACGTCGTGGATGTCCGGCACCTTCGAGCAGCCGACGCCCTGTTCGACCCAGCGCACGACGTAGCCGAGGATGCCCTGCGCGTTGTTCTCGACCTCGCTCAGGATTTCCGCCTCGCTCCACGCGGCACGCTCGACGACCGGCACGGTCAGCAACCCTTCGAGCAGTGCGTCGCGCTCGCTCGCGTACGGCGTCTTCTCGAGTTCCTGCTGGACGGCCTGCACGTCGACGAGGTGGTAGTGCAGCGCGTGCAGCGTCGCGGCGGTCGGCGACGGCACCCATGCGGTGTTCGCGCCGGCGCGCGGATGCGCGATCTTCTGCTCGAGCATCGCATGCATCAGGTCCGGCATCGCCCACATGCCCTTGCCGATCTGCGCGCGGCCGCGCAGGCCGGCCGACAGGCCCGCGAGCACGTTGTTGCGCTCGTACGACTGGATCCACGCCGACGACTTCATGTCGCCCTTGCGGATCATCGGGCCCGCTTCCATCGCGGTGTGCATCTCGTCGCCGGTGCGGTCGAGGAAGCCGGTGTTGATGAACGCCACGCGCGCGGCGGCGGCGGCGATACATGCGGCGAGGTTCACGCTGGTGCGGCGCTCCTCGTCCATGATGCCCATCTTCAGCGTGTTGCGCGGCAGGCCGTACAGATCCTCGATGCGCGCGAACAGCGTGTCGGCGAACGCGACTTCCACCGGGCCGTGCATCTTCGGCTTCACGATGTAGATCGAGCCCGTGCGCGAATTGCGCTTCGCCTTCAGGTCGTGCAGCGCGCACAGCACCGTGACGACGCCGTCGAGAATCCCTTCCGGAATCTCGTTGCCGTCGCGGTCGAGCACCGCGCCGTTGGTCATCAGGTGGCCGACGTTGCGCACGAACAGCAGCGAGCGGCCATGCAGCGACAGCGTGCCGCCGGCGGGCGTCGTGTACTCGCGATCCGCGTTCAGGCGGCGCGTGAAGGTCTTGCCGCCCTTCGCGACTTCCTCGACCAGCGTGCCCTGCATCAGGCCGAGCCAGTTGCGGTAGAGCTGGACCTTGTCGTCGGCGTCGACCGCCGCGACCGAATCCTCGCAGTCGATGATCGTGCTGACCGCGGCTTCGAGCACGACGTCCTTCACGTTCGCGAGATCGGCGCGGCCGATCGGCGTCGACGCGTCGATCTGGATCTCGAGGTGCAGGCCGTTGTGCTTCAGCAGGATCGCGGACGGCGCATCGGCCGCGCCCTGGTAGCCGACGAACTGCGCGGGCTGCGCGAGCGCGACGTTGCCCTGCGCGGTTTCGACCGCGAGCTGGCCGTCCTGCACGCGGTAGCGCAGCGCGTCGCGGTGCGAGCCGCTCGCGAGCGGCGCCGCGGTGTCGAGCACGTTGCGCGCGTAGTCGATCACGCGCTGGCCGCGCGTCGGGTTGTAGGCCGACGTGCGTTCGGCGCCGCCGTCTTCGGGCAGTGCGTCGGTGCCGTACAGCGCGTCGTACAGGCTGCCCCAGCGCGCGTTCGCGGCGTTCAGCGCATAGCGTGCGTTCGACAGCGGCACGACGAGCTGCGGGCCGGCCTGCGTGGCGATCTCGCTGTCGACGTTCGCGGTGGCTGCCGCGACGTTCGACGGGACCGGCACGAGGTAGCCGATTCGTTCGAGGAATGCGCGATACGCGGCATGGTCGCGAACCGGGCCGGGGTGCGCGCGATGCCACGCGTCGAGTTCCTGCTGCAGGCGGTCGCGTTCCGCGAGCAGCTCGCGGTTGCGCGGCGCGAGGTCGTGCACCAGGGCCGAGAAACCGCTCCAGAACGCGGCCTTGTCGATGCCGGTGCCCGGCAGCGCTTCGTTTTCAATGAACTGGCTCAGCGCTGGCGCGACTTGCAGTCCTGCTTGGTCGATCATCGTGAATCCTCCCGGGGAAAATGCGCGCGGTTTGGCTGGTTATTCCGCGACGCTCTGTGTACCGGCGCGGGCGATCTGCGCGTCCTGTTCGGACTTTACGCCAGACACACCGATCGCGCCTGCAATCCGGCCGCCGACCGTGACCGGCACGCCGCCTTCGAGCAAGCCCGTGAGCGGCGCGCTCAGAAACGCGGTGCGGCCACCGTTGATCATATCCTCATACGCCTTCGTCTCGCGACGGCCGAGCGCCGCCGCGCGGGCCTTGTCCTGCGCGAGGGTGCTGCTGGCCGGCGATGCGCCGTTCAGCCGAGCGAACGCGAGCAGGTGGCCGCCGTCGTCGACGACGGCGATCGACACGGCCCAGCCGTGGCGTTCCGCTTCCGCGCGCGCCGCGGCGAGCATGCGCTCGGCATCGGCCAGTTCGAGTTCGGGTTTCGTTTGCATGGGTTTCCTCCGGAAGCGGCGGTCAGGTGACCAGCCGGTTGTCGACGAGCTCGATCCAGTGGCGCACGGGCGTGCGGCCCGCGCCGTTCAGATGAGTCTGGCAGCCGACGTTGGCGGTGACAATCAGGTCCGGCTGCGCCGCTTCGAGCGCATCGAGCTTGTTGTCGCGTAGTGTCGTCGCGAGGTCGGGTTGCGTCAGCGCATACGTGCCGGCCGAGCCGCAGCACAGATGGCCGTCGGCGACATTCGTCAGATCGAAGCCCAGCCGCGTCAGGATGCGCTCGACCGCACCGCCGAGGCGCTGCGCGTGCTGCAGCGTGCACGGGCAATGGACCGCGACGCGCCGTGGCGTCGCATCGGCGAGTGCGTCGAGCGGCTCGGCCGCGATCACTTCGGCCAGATCGCGCGCGAGCGCGCTGACGCGCCGCGCCTTCTCCGCATAGACGGGGTCGGAGCGCAGCAGGTCGCCGTATTCCTTCACGAACGCGCCGCAGCCGCTCGCGGTCAGCACGATCGCCTCCGCACCGGCCTCGATCGCGGGCCACCATGCGTCGATGTTGCGGCGCGCGCGCTGAAGGCCCGCATCCTGCGCGTTCAGGTGATATTCGGTCGCGCCGCAGCAGCCGGCTTCGCGCGCGGGGCTCACGCTGATGCCGAGCCCGTCGAGCACGCGCGCGGCGGCCGCATTGGTGTTCGGCGACAGCGACGGCTGCACGCAGCCCTCGAGCATCAGCACGCGCCGTGCATGACGCACGGCCGGGCGCGGCGCGGCGGCGGGCACGGCGGCCGGGATCTTGTCCCGCAGCGTGCCGGGCAGCAGCGGGCGCAGCGCGCGGCCGGCCTTCAGCAGCGCGGCGAACGTGGCCGGGCGCGGCACCACGTGACGCAACCCGGCGCGCAGCAGGCGTTCGCGCGCCGGCCGTTGCACGCGCTTTTCGGCTTCCGCGCGACCGATGTCGAGCAGCGTGTGATAGCGCACGCCGGACGGGCAGGTCGTCTCGCAGTTGCGGCACGTCAGGCAGCGGTCGAGATGCCGTTGCGTGCGTTCGCCGCACGGCTCGCCTTCGAGCAACTGCTTGATCAGGTAGATGCGGCCGCGCGGCCCGTCGAGCTCGTTGCCGAGCACCTGATAGGTCGGGCAGGTCGCATTGCAGAAGCCGCAGTGCACGCACGCGCGCAGGATCGCTTCCGCTTCGTCGGCCCGGGCGAGGGCCTTGCTTGCTTCGCTGAGATTGGTTTGCATCGGCGGGTCGGGATCGGGTTCGCGTCAGAAGTCGGCGTAGAGCCGGCCGGGATTGAAGATCGCGTGCGGGTCGAGCTGCGCCTTGAGCTGCCGGTGCACGCGCAGCAGCGCGGGCGGCAGCGGCTGGAACGGCTCAGGTGTCGCGCCCGGCGTGTAGCAGGTCGCGTGGCCGCCCCATTGCGCGGCCAGGCGCTGCACGTCGGCCGGCGCCGCGTCGGTTTTCAGCCAGCGCTGCGCGCCGCCCCAGTCGACGAGCTGCGCGCCCGGCCACGCGTCGAGCGGCGCGGCAGCCGGCACCGACACGCGCCACAGCGGGCGCGGGTCGTCGAAGAACGGCAGCGCGAGATCGCGCAGCCGCGCCCAGAATGCGTCGCCGCGGTCGTCCATCCGGTCGCCGCCGATCATGTCGCGCGCGGCCTTCACCGAGCCGTCGCCGCCTTCGATCCGCACGCGCAGCACGCCGTTCGCGTGGCACGCACCCGCGAGCGGCAGCCCCGCGCGACGCCACGCGGCGACGCGCTGCACGGCTTCGCTTGCCGCGAGCGTCAACGCGAGATCGCACGTCGCGCGCGGCTTCGGCAGCACCTTCAGCGACACTTCGGTCACGACGCCGAGGCAACCGAAACTGCCGGCCAGCAGGCGCGATACGTCGTAGCCCGCGACGTTCTTCATCACTTCGCCGCCGAAGCGCAGATGCTTCGCGTGGCCGGTGATCACGCGGCAGCCGAGCACGAAGTCCCGCACCGCGCCGGCCCACGGACGACGCGGGCCCGACAGCGCCGCCGCGAACATGCCGCCGACGGTGGCCGCGCCGCCGAACGACGGCGGCTCGCACGGCAGCATCTGGCCGGCCGCGTCGAGCATCGCGTCCAGATCGGCGAGCGGCGTGCCCGCGCGCGCGGTGATCACGAGTTCGGTCGGGTCGTACGACACGATGCCGCGATGCGTGCGCACGTCGAGCGTGCGGCCTTCGACCGGGCGGCCGACGAACGCCTTCGTGCCGGCGCCGCGGATGCGCAGCGGCTGGCGATCGCGGATCGCCGCGTCGACCTGCGCGACGAGCGCCGCGCTGTCGTCGATGGATTCGATGTCGCGTCGCATCAGAAGCGCTCCAGTTCGGGAAACGGCAGCTTGCCGTGATGGACGTGCATTGCGCCGAATTCGGCGCAGCGGTGCAGCGTCGGGATGTTCTTGCCGGGATTGAGCAGCCCCTGGGGGTCGAATGCGGCCTTCACCGCGTGGAAGAACGTGATTTCGTCGGCGTTGAACTGCACGCACATCTGGTTGATCTTCTCGCGCCCGACACCGTGCTCGCCGGTGATGCTGCCGCCCGCCGCGACGCACAGCTCGAGGATCTTGCCGCCGAGCGCTTCCGCGCGGTCGAGCTCGCCGGGCCGGTTCGCATCGAACAGGATCAGCGGGTGCATGTTGCCGTCGCCCGCGTGGAACACGTTCGCGACCGGCAGCCGGTATTCGGCGGACAGCGCGGCGATCCCTTCGAGCACGCGCGGCAGCTCGCGGCGCGGGATCGTGCCGTCCATGCAGTAGTAGTCGGGCGACATCCGGCCGACCGCCGGGAACGCGTTCTTGCGGCCGGCCCAGAAGCGCTGGCGCTCGGCTTCGTCGCGCGCGACGCGAATCTCGCTTGCGCCCGCGTCGCGCAGCAGCGCGGCGACGCGTTCGGCATCCTCGTCGACGTCGCTGGCCGCGCCGTCGAGCTCGCACAGCAGGATCGCCTGCGCGTCGACCGGATAGCCCGCGTGGATGAAGTCCTCGGCCGCGCGGATCGCGAGGTTGTCCATCATCTCGAGGCCGCCGGGGATCACGCCCGCGCCGATGATCCGCGCGACCGCGGCGCCCGCCTCGGCGACGTCGTCGAAGCTCGCCATCAGCACCTTCACGCTCGGCGGCTTCGGCAACAGCTTCACCGTCACCTCGGTGACGATGCCGAGCATCCCTTCGGAGCCGGTGAACAGCGCGAGCAGGTCGAAGCCCGGTGCATCGAGCGCGTCGGCGCCGAGCGTGAGCGTGTCGCCGTCGATCGTCAGGATCTCGACCTTCAGGATGTTGTGCACCGTGAGCCCGTATTTCAGGCAGTGGACGCCGCCCGCGTTCTCGGCGACGTTGCCGCCGATCGAGCACGCGATCTGCGACGACGGATCGGGCGCGTAGTAGAGGCCGTGCGGCGCGGCGGCCTGCGAGATCGCGAGATTGCGCACGCCGGGTTGCACGCGCGCGATGCCGGCATCGGGGTCGATGTCGAGGATCCGGTTGAACTTCGCCATCACCAGCAGGATGCCTTTTTCGAGCGGCATCGCGCCGCCCGACAATCCGGTGCCCGCGCCGCGCGCGACGACCGGTACGCCGTGCGCGGCCGCGACGCGCAACACCGCGCGCACCTGGTCGACCGTGTCGGGTAGCACGACCGCGAGCGGCACCGTGCGGTACGCGGCCAGCCCGTCGCATTCGAACGGCTTGAGCGCCTCGCGTTCGTGCAGCACGTCGAGGCCGGGCGCCGCCGCGTGCAGCGCGGCGACGAGGGTGGCGCGGTCGACGGTCGCCAGCGGCCCGTCGATCCGTTCGTCGTAGATGAAACTCATTGGTTCGTCTCCACCATGCGGGCGGCCGCGCGAGGCGCGACACGCCGGAAGGACAGGATTCTTGGCGGCCCGCGCGGGCATGTCCAGACGTCGCGAAGGTGGTCATACCAGTTTTTGATACGCGATCGATTCTGCGTTCTTGAAGGATCGGCAAAACGCAATGACAACAAGGCTTTGTGCGAAAATCGGCGTCATCTGTCCAAAGTGGTCATACCAGTATGGAAATGCAGGAGCGGGAAGGGCCGGCGCGACGCGTGGCCGACGTCGTCGCCGAGCGGATCGAGCAGTTGATCGTCGACGGCGTGCTGAAGGCCGGGCAGGCGCTGCCGTCGGAGCGGCGGCTGACCGAGAAGCTCGGCGTGTCGCGCACGGCCGTGCGCGAAGGCATGAAGCTGCTGCACGCGCGCGGGATCATCGATACGACGCACGGCAAGGGTTCGTTCGTCGCGAGCCTGACCCCGCAGCGTGCGATCACGCCGATGATGCATCTGCTCGGCTCGCAGCCGCGTACGCTGTACGACCTGTTCGAGGTGCGCGGAATGCTCGAGGCCGAGGCCGCGCGGCTCGCGGCGCTGCGCGGCACGCCGGCCGATTTCATCCTGATCCGGCGCCGCTACGAGGAAATGACGGCGGCCGACGCGCAGGATCTCGATCCCGCCGCGCGCGCGAAACTCGACCACGCGTTTCATCTTGCGATCTGCGAGGCGTCGCACAACCCCGTGCTCGTCAATACGCTGCAGTCGCTGACCGACCTGCTGCTCAGCTCGGTGTTCGCGTCGGTGAACAACCTCTATCACCGCGAACCGCTGAAAAAGCAGATCGACCGTCAGCACGCGCGGCTCTACAACGCGGTCACGGGGCGGCTGCCCGACCAGGCGCGCAAGGCCGCGAGCGAACATATCCGTCAGTGCGTAGACTATCTGCGCGAGATCGAGCAGGAGGAGCAGCGGCTCGTGCGTTCGACGTTGCGGCTCGAAGGGTGGACGTGAACGGGCGGTGGCTCGCCTGCACGTTGATGTAAATCACGCCTGGTGCGCTGACGCTGCGGCCTCACGATCGAATATGTCACAATGTGATCTATTCGGTGCGCGGCTTGGCATCGCTCGTGCACGTGGATGCAACACGTACGGCGTACCGTCGAGCGTGATACGCCACCGATCCCGCTTCTGACAGGAGGATGCTGCATGTCGATTCCGACGCGTGGCGACGGGCACGACGCCCGCGCCATCCAGATCCTGCATCGCCCCGTCTGCGACCTGCTCGGCTGTACCTGGCCGATCGTGCTCGCGGGCATGGGCGGTGTCGCGCGCGCGGAGCTCGCGAGCGCCGTGAGCGCGGCCGGCGGGTTCGGCTTTCTCGGCATGGTGCGCGAGCCGGTTGCGCTGATCCGCAGCGAAGTGCAGCGAGTGCGCGCGGCGACCGAGCGCCCGTTCGGCATCAATCTGATTCCCGCGTCGACGCCGCCCGATCTGCTCGATGCCCAGCTCGACGCATGCGTCGAGCTGCGCGTGCCCGTCGTCGCGCTGTTCTGGGACGTGATGCCGGCCGTCGTGCGGCGCCTGCGCGACGCGGGCGTGTGCGTGGTGCATCAGGTCGGCTCGCTCGACGATGCGCGCGCGGCCGAAGCGGCCGGGGCGCAGGCATTGATCGTGCAGGGGCGCGAGGCGGGCGGCCATGTCCGCGGCGACCGGCCGCTTGCCGCGTTGCTGCCCGACGTGATCGGTGCCGCGAACGTGCCGGTACTCGCGGCGGGCGGGATCGTCGACGGTGCGGGCGTGGCGGCCGCGATGGCGCTCGGCGCGCAGGGCGCGGTGATGGGCACGGCCTTCATCGCGACCCACGAATCGTTCGCGCATGCGTATCACAAGCAGCGCATCGTCGAGGCGCACGAAGGCGACACGCTGCTGACCGACATCTTCCACATCAACTGGCCCCGCGGCGCGAGGGTGCGCGTGCTGCCGTCGAGCGTGACGCGCGGCGAACGCGGCGATCCGTTCGGCGACGCGCGGACCGTGATCGGCGACGAGGAAGGGCGGCCGATCTATCTGTTCAGCACCGATTCGCCGCTGCGCACGATGACCGGCGATGTCGAGGCGATGGCGCTGTATGCGGGCACGGGCGCGGGGCGGATCGAGGCGGTCGAGATGGCCGGCGACGTGTTGCAGCGGATCGTCGCCGGCGCGGCCGCGATACTCGACAAAGGCGGCACGGGGACGCCGGCCGGCGCCGTCGACGAGCGCGAACACGAGCGCCGCGCCGCGTTGCTGGCTACGCTCGATGAATTGCTGGAAGCCGAGCGCGCGGGTGCGCGCGTCGCGTCCGAGACGGCGACCGAGGTGACCGACGATCCCGAGCTGCATCGGCTGATCGCCCGTATCCGCCAGGACGAGGCGCACTGGTGCAGCGTGCTCGTCGACGCGATCCGGTCGCTCGACGCGGTGCCGACGCGCGCGACCGGCGCGTTCTACGAGAAGGCGATGGCGATCGACGATCTGGCGGAGCGGATGGCGTTCCTGAATCGCGGCCAACGCTGGGTCGTGCGCAAGCTGCAGACCTTGCTGCCGACGCTCGCCGATCCGGACATTCACCATGCGCTGTCGTTGATGCTGGTCGCGCACGAGAAGAATATCGGGGCGGTGGACGTGCGGCTGCGCGGCGGCGCGGGCGGGGCGCAACCGGCGCGGTAACCGCTAGAATTGCGGTTTTCGCCCGGAATACGTCCATGTCTTTTGCCTCGCTTGGCCTGATCGAGCCGTTGCTGCATAACCTGCAGGGCCTCAATTACCAGACACCCACGCCGGTGCAGGCCAAGGCGATTCCTGCCGTGCTCGGCGGCAAGGACGTGATGGCCGCGGCCCAGACCGGCACCGGCAAGACGGCCGGCTTTGCGCTGCCGCTGTTGCAACGGCTGGTGCAACACGGCCCGGCGGTATCCAGCAACCGCGCGCGCGTGCTGGTGCTGGTGCCCACGCGCGAACTGGCCGAACAGGTGCTGCAAAGCTTCGTCGAATACGGCAAGGGCCTCGATCTGCGGTTTCTGGCCGCCTACGGCGGGGTGAGCATCAATCCTCAGATGATGAAGCTGCGCAAGGGCGTCGACGTGCTCGTGGCGACGCCGGGCCGCTTGCTCGACCTCAATCGCCAGAACGCGGTGCAGTTCGATCAGGTGCAGACGCTGGTGCTCGACGAAGCCGACCGCATGCTCGATCTCGGCTTCGCGCGCGAACTCGACGCGGTCTTTGCCGCGTTGCCCGCCAAGCGCCAGACATTGCTGTTCTCCGCCACGTTCTCCGACGAGATCCGCACGATGGCGGCGGGCATTCTGCGCAACCCGGTCGATATCAGCGTCAGCGCGCCCAACGCCACGGCCAGCAAGATCAAGCAGTGGGTGGTGACGGTCGACAAGCGGAACAAGCCGGGCCTGTTCATGCATCTGGTGGCGCAAAACAAGTGGGAGCACGCGCTGGTGTTCGTCAAGACCCGCAATGGCGTCGATTATCTGGCGGTGATGCTGGAGAAAGCCGGCTATGCGGTCGACACGATCCACGGCGACAAGCCGCAACCCGCGCGTTTGCGGGCGCTGGAGCGTTTCAAGGCGGGCGAAGTGCAGATGCTGGTCGCCACCGATGTGGCGGCGCGCGGACTGGATATCGACGATCTGCCGCTCGTGATCAACGTCGATCTGCCGATCGTCGCGCAAGACTATGTGCACCGTATCGGCCGCACCGGCCGCGCGGGCGCCAGCGGCGTGGCGGTATCCCTCGTATGCGCCGATGAAGCGCCGCAACTGGCGGCGATCGAAGCGCTGATCCGGCAGACGCTGCGGCGCGAAGAAGAGCCGGGTTTCGAGGCCGAACATCGCGTGCCGGAAACCAGCGCGACGGGCCAGATCATCAAGAAACCGAAAAAGCCGAAGAAGCCCAAGGTGCCGCAAGCCGCGCCGGTCGCGAGGCAAACGCCGGGCAAGAAGCCGCATACGCCGAGCAACGACGGCAGGCGCAAGCCGGGGGCGCAGCATGCGACGGCCGCTGGTGCCGGTAAAGGTCCGGACTACACCATCGGCAGCCCGTTCAGCGTGCAGAAGCCGCGCAGCAAGCCAGCCGGGAAGGCGGGGGCGGCGAAGCCCGCCGGGAAATCCGCCGGTGGGCGCGGCAAACCGGGCAAACCGTCCAGGTAGGCCGAATCTTCCTGTCCGGGGTGCCGAGACGATTGAATCGTCCGATGCAGTGGACGAATACGGGTGGCTGGAAGCAGCGCGGCCGGTTTTCTCGTTGCCGACCTGAAACCGGCCGCGACCCGGCCTTCCCGGCGTGACCGACGATGTGCGATGACTGAAGTGAGAGAGGGAATGACGACGACATTCGACGAGGCGACAACGGCGGCGATCGCCGCGTTTGCCCAACTGGATTTGTACACGGCCGTGCAAGCGATGCGCGCCGAGGCCGATTATGACCACGAGCGGGACCAGTGGATCACGCGCTATATCGACGAGCACGGCGGCGGCGTGGACGATGCCGAGTACGACGCCTTGCATGCGCAGGCGCAGGCAACGCCGGAATACGCGCACTTCATCGATGGGGTTCGCCAAGAAATCCTCGAATACTTCGGCGTGACCGACGATCAACTGGACTGCATGATCGTGCTGCGCGAGGACGACAGCGATGCGCTGTGGGCGGAGGTCAACCGCCAGCGGAGCGCGCTGGGAACCGGTGAAGTGCGCGGCGATCTCTGACAGGCCCGTCATTCGCCGGTACTGTGGGTGGGTCATTCGAGCATGTCGATTCCACCCGGGTATCGGATGCTCGCCTATCGGTCTTCTCGCGCAAGTCGCAGCAAGACGTCGGCGAGGGCCCGAATTTTCGGTTGTGCCGCACGTTGGGGCGGATAGACGAGGAAGTACGAAAGGCCGTCTCGAGCCACGTCCTCGAACGGCGTCACCAGCGATCCGGCGCGGAGCCGGTCTCTTGCCATTCGCGGGTCGCCGATTGCAACGCCGTGTCCTTCCATCGATGCCGCGAGCGTCAATTCGAGGGTATCGAATACGAGTCCGCGTCCCGCATCGACCTGGCGTGCCCCGACATGATCGAGCCAGCACCTCCATTCCGCGTGGCTGGGCCCGGGATGGAGCAATTCGACCTGCGCAAGGTCGGCAACGGATCGCAGTGAGGCTGCCAAGGCGGGCGCGCACATCGGCGTGAGCATCTCGGCAAACAGCGGGATCGCCTCCATACCGGTCCATTGCCCCGTGCCGCGCACGACGACGGCATCGACGTCGGACGTCGTGAAATCCGGCGTGTCGTCCGCGGATGTCGAGATACGAAGCTCCGTTCCGCTCATCGCGCGCTGGATGTCCGGCAGCCGCGGGAGCAGCCAGCGAACGGCGAACGTGGAAGGCAACTTCAACGTGAGCACCGAGGTCGCCCGTGCATGGACGTCCGCGTGCCGAACCAATTGCGTGAGCACGTTGACCGCGACCGTCAGCAGTGCATTCCCTTCCGCCGTCAACGTCAGCCCCGATACGTGGCGCACGAAGAGTGCGCATCGGTAATGCGTTTCCAGCTGCTGTATCTGGCGGCTGACCGCACCTTGCGTCCGGCATAGGTGGTCCGCCGCCTTGCTGACGCTGCCCAGCTGCGCCGCGGCGACGAACGACTGAATCGCCGCCAACGGCGGGAGCGGCCGCGTCAGGTCGGCCAGCGGATATGCATGCGCCGCATACCCGGATTGCAAATTTTTCGATTGTTCGGTCATCGGGGCGTCGCTATCGTGCGTCTACCGGATGCCCTGTTCTTGCGAGTGAACGGGGTCGTCAACGAATGATCGGAGGATAGTCTTGGGCTCAACGTCGGGATCACTATATACGCAACAGGTTCGCGCCTACCTTCGGGAACTGGAGCGAGGCGATGTCGGCGCCATCTGCGCGCTATTTACGCCGGACGCGCGGATTTTCTCGCCATTTCTCGGCTGGATGCAGCCTGAGCCCTTCCTTTCGAAGGTCGCTGCCGCGTCGGGAGAAAGCAGGATTACGCCGATCGATATCTGCGTCAGCACGAGTGGCGCTCGCCGTGCGACCGGTTACTTCATCTACGACTGGGGCCTGAAAGACGGCTCGGCGGCGCGCTTCGAGTGCGTCGACGTATTCGAGTTCGACGTCGCGGGGCTCATCGAACGAATGATCATCGTCTACGACACCCATCCGATTCGCAGTACGGTCGGCGACAAGTACGCGTAGCCGAATCGATGTCGAGCAAAGTCGCGCCCAGACGTCCAGGCGCGTCGAAACCGGCAGTCAGCTGCGCGTTTAATCGGTTGGCGGCATTGGAGCCTGGATGGCGGGCCAAGATCGCCAACCGACATCGCCCCAATCTGCAAAGCATGAAAAAAGCCCGCCGAAGCGGGCAACCTCACGATGCGGAGGGGGAGATTCGAAACGCGAGCGGCGCGCGTTCAGCCTTTCGTCGCGCCGAACGTGAGCCCCGCGACGAAATGCTTCTGCATTGCGAAGAACATCGCGACCGACGGCAGCGCGGCGAGAATCGACCCGGCCGAGACGAGGTTCCACGAAGTCGTCCATTGACCTTTCAGCGCGGCGACGCCCGCCGTGATCGGCGCCGCCTCGTCGCCTTGCGTAAGGCACAGCGCCCAGAAGTAATCGTTCCACACGAACGTGAACACGAGAATCGCGAGCGCGGCCAGCGCCGGCCGGATCAGCGGCAGCACGATCCGCCAGAACACCGTCCATTCGCCCGCGCCTTCGATGCGCGCCGCCTCGATCAGCTCGAACGGCAGCTGCTTGATGAAGTTGCGCAGGAACAGCGTGCAGAACCCCGTCTGAAATGCGACGTGGAACAGGATCAGCGCTTCGACGGTATTGAACACGCCGAGCCGCAGCGACAGGTCGCGCACCGGAATCATCAGCACCTGCACCGGCACGAAGTTGCCGGCGACGAACGTGCCGAACAGCGCGGTATTGCCGCGAAACCGGTAGGTCGCGAGCGCGAAGCCGGCCATCGCCGCGAGCGCGATCGAGCCGATGACCGACGGCACGGTGATCTGCACGCTGTTCCAGAAGTAATGCAGCATCGGCGACGTGGTCAACGCATCGCGATAGTTCTCGATCATCGCGAAGCGGCGCGGCCAGCCCCAGTAGTGACCTTCGACGAGTTCCTCCGTCGAGCGCACCGACGTGACGAACACCGCGATCATCGGCAGCAGCCAGATCACGAGCGCGACGGGCAGCGACAGCTTGTACAGCCGGCGCGATACCGGCTTCCAGTGGGCAACGGGTGTCGGAAACATGATGAGTGGGCTCCCGAAAGGTCACTGCTCGTTGCGCAGCATGCGGCGCAACTGGAACACGATGTAGACGAGCATGATCGCGAACAGCACGACCGCGATCGACGCGGAATAGCCGAGCCGGTAGTACTTGATCGCCTGGTCGTACATGTAATACGCAAGCACGGTCGAGCTTTCGAACGGGCCGCCGCCCGTCATCACCGAGATCAGGTCGAAGCTGCGCAGCGCGCCGATCACGGTGACGACGATCGCCATGAAGGTGGTCGGCCGCAGTTGCGGCAGCACGACGTGCCACAGCAGCGCGAAGCCGCGCGCGCCTTCCATCCGCGCGGCTTCGATCTGTTCCGGGCTGATCGACGTGAGGCCGGTCAGGTACAGGATCATGCAGTACGCCGTCTGCGGCCACAGCGCCGCGAACACCACGCCGAGCGTCGCATAGCGTGCGTCGCCGAGCACCGGGATGCCGTGCCCGGCGATGAGCGCGAGCAGCCCGAAAGTCGGATCGTAGAACCACGAGAAGATCAGCCCGACGACCACGCCCGACAGCACGAACGGCGCGAAGAACAGCGACTTCACGAGCCGGATGCCGCCGACCGCCTGGTTCAGGTACAGCGCGAGCGCGAGGCCGAGCGGCGGTGCGAGCATGAACAGCACGAGCCAGATCACGTTGTTGCGCAGCGCGGTGTAGAACGTCGGCGCCTGCAGCAGCTCAGCATAGTTCGCGAGCCCGACGAAGGTGCGCTCGGTCATCCCGTCCCAGTTGTACAGGCTCAGCCACAACGTCGACAGGATCGGCCAGATCACATAAATGGCAACCATTGCGCAGGCCGGCGCGAGAAACAGCCACGCGGCGCGCCGTTGCCGCCGCACGGCGGGCGACGGCCGGCGCGCGGGCAACGCGGTGGTGGACGGGCCGCGCGGCGGCGGTGCGGTGCCGGCGGGCGGGGGGGACGTGATCGGACTGGACACGGCAAGCCTCCTGAACGGACACGGCGGCGCGCGGCCGCCGGTTGGGTCACGCGGTCACTTCTTGTAGATCCGCTTGCGGGTCTGTTCGAGTTGCGCGAGCACCGTATCGAGCTGCGCGGGATTCGCGAGGAACTGCTGCATGCCCTTCATCCCTTCGTCGGCCATTTCCTTGGTCATGTCGCGGTCGTAGAACTGCGCGACGCCGCCCTTCGTGTCGGCGAGAATCCGGAAGCCGATGCGCGAGATCGGATCGGCCGGCTCGGGCGACTTGCTGTTGGCCGACAGCGAGCCGAGCCCTTCGGCGAGCTTCGCGCCCATCTCGGGCGTTTCGACGAACGCGAGGAACGTGTGCGCGTCGGCCTTGTTCTTCGCCTTGGTCGGGATGTGCAGCGATTCGACCGGGCCGTCCTCGGCGGTCGGCACCTTCGGGTCGATGATCGGAAAGCGGTAGTAACCCATTTCCGGCTTCACGTTCGGCGGGAAACCGGCCGCGATGAAGGTGCCCATCAGCATCATCGCGGCCTTGCCCTGGAACAGGAACGGCTGCGCGCCGTCGAGATCGTAGGACAGCGCGTTGTCGATGAAGTAGCCCGAGTCGATCAGCGATTTCCACGTCGTGTAGACCTTCTTCACGCGCGGGTCGGTGTACGGCACGTCGCCGGCCATCAGTTGCTGATGGAACGCGTTGCCGTTCAGGCGCAGGTCGAGATAGTCGAACCAGCCGGCGA